>Ga0307515_10000225_pt1 | contig 139846 bp, 130 predicted proteins | sample 17_EM_MG_FD_194513 | JGI IMG/M metagenome (GOLD analysis project Ga0307515, IMG submission 194513) | Populus trichocarpa ectomycorrhiza microbial communities from riparian zone in the Pacific Northwest, United States - 17_EM | ecosystem: Host-associated > Plants > Roots > Unclassified... | reverse complement strand
GTAAAGAGAGAATTGCATTTTGCGCGTAGGTAGAAGGAATGCGAGGAGAGATTTTCGCAGCGTCACCCATCGCCTTGCAATCCCGTATAATTGGTAAAGAGAGAATTGCATTTTGCGCGCAGGTAGAAGGAACACGAGGAGAGATTTTCGCAGCGTCACCCATCGCATTGCAATCCCAATGCAAGTGCATACCCAATGAACCCATTCAGATGTATGGTCACAGTTGGCCACAACGCCAGAGTGATCGTTTAAAATAGGAGACCGACAGAACGAGAAGAAACGGTGAAACAGCGATCAGAGGGCGATATAGAACGCAACGTGTTGAATTGACGCCGGGCACGGAGTAATGCGCCACCCAGGTGTCTCTGACGGCTCTGACGGAGTGCGTCCACCCCGCCGGAGCCATTCCGCCTGGATGGAAATATATTTTGCTGATGCACTTCAGGCACAAGGTTACCAGCTCCCATCAAATGCGAGATCTATTTACAATTACCCGGCCTTCTCCCTTCTAAGGATTTATGTTAAACACCTTTAGTTAATTTACAACCCCTCACCCTAAAAACGCTTAGAGCAATACTTAGCTTAAAGGTTACGAGGAATTCTGCCGACGCAAGAGCTCTTCCTCCTGCATCCCTATTAACACCTTCCCACCCGAACGCTTGTATTTAGACCTATTTGAAGCCCTACAAACTGATGTCGTCCAACACAATCACGTAGTATGTATAAACTAGGAATACTCACTCTATCTACAGGTTAGTCGACACCTGGAAGTATAACTAACGTTTGGCTCTAGTGGACAAGGTTCCAAATCATACCTTGTCGCCATTCAGCGCAACATTGGTTCTAGAGTTAACGTGCAAGCGGACAGGCAACTGACTCGGAAGATCTTGCGACATGCTGCAGATACACCCGACCTGAAGTAAATTACACAATATTTGGCTGGCTGTTTGAGACCCGGCTCTAGGGCAGTCAGTTAACGCCTTAGTTAAGCAGCCCTTACACACTCTCGGTGCGAATTAACGAATGATAACTTTCATTCTGGCCATGGATCCTAGGGCCGTAGCCATTTCCCAATTTTCTAGATACAAACTTAGTGTAAAATAGTTAAAAGGGATCGCCATCACCAATAAAAACCGCCTGCAGAATGCAAACACTCATTGGAGAATGATTCTACGCTCTCAGAGTTGAAAAATATTGCTTGGTTGTAGAGTTGGAAAATCTCCTGAAATAAAACACTAGCTACTGGAAACATAAAAGGACAACGCTGAGAAGGCAGACGAATGAAGGTTCATGATAGTAGATGTGACATTTAGCCGCGGACGGTACGATCGCGAGCGGCTTTTCTGGGGAATAAAGGTTTTAGCCCTGTGGATTGTGGGACTGGTTTGAGTATGGTTATCACGTGGGTTGGTTTAGGGTTTCGCGATGGAGCTGCGTGCACTTTAGTTCTTGTGTACGTGTCAATTAGACTTAGAGATAGTCAGTGAATTTAGGTCAATAGAGAGATTCAGCACAGCGGACACATAGATCACCATGACGACAGTGTGGAGAGAACTTCCTTAGTAGTGAGAAGGTTGAAGTTTTGTCGGCATTTGTCTTCGGGGGTCTGTTGCATGAAAAGCCGAAAATAGTTTTTCAATACACTTGGGTCTAGTTGAAGTAATACCCAATATTGAAGGAGAGATAATCGCGAAAATTAAGTCATGCAAGTGGGTGATATGAAGTACCCAGTATGTTACCAAGGCCGCCATGATCAACCAACTACTGCATATCGAAATGGTACTATCTCTGCTGGTCTGTGTGCACTGATTTCTGGATGAGCCAGTCTTTTAGCAACGTTCAATCCTAGTCGCTCCGTCGCGAAGACTGTACACTTCACGAGAGCGTTCCTGGAGGCCCGGATACACCAATTACAGAGGAAGCACATTGAGCAGTAGCAGATAATCGACGGTAGGTAGTGAGTGCACTGATGGGTTTGACCTCTATACTACTGATTTATTGAGTTACGTAGGTAGTTTCGGTCAGACATGTATGACTTATTTTCCTGATTGTACTTTAGAACTATAACTTGGGTGCGGTATGATAGATCACTCGTAGGCCGTTGTCAAAGGTCTCTGGAGTCTGAACAGTCACTTCTAAACGCCAATTCTGATTACTTTAGCCGGTTTTGAAGGTGTAGTTGAAAAGCAATTGGACGCAAAAGGACATATCGGTTGTATGGAAGGTACCTTCCAGGAAATTGGGCATTACTCCTAAGTTTACTTCTCTTGGGGAGACACCAGGACAGATGTTGCATGAACCTGACCGAGCTGAGCTTCAGTTGAGCTGATGTCAAGGCACACGGCCGGTAGGGCATAAGGCACCCAACTACCTTGTATATATCTCGAGTCTTTCTCCTGCTCTCCAGTCTCTGTACCTTAAGTCTATTCACACGGTTCTCCCCTTCCACATTTCAACAACAGATATTGCTGAGGCTTGAGTGATCAGCGATGATGCATGCGTGAAATTGAGTGACCAGCGCCAGTGTGAGAGCGAAAGGAATAAGTTTAAGGATGCCAAGGCGAGTGGAAAATAATCATCCGTATGGGTTTTGATGGAAAAGTATCCGAAACTGGCTTCCTGGGCGTCTGATTCTGGCTCTCTTGGCATCCAGTATGGCTATGAGCGTGATACCAACAATTGTGCAGAGCTGCAGCCTGCTGCACACAGTGGCCAACCACTTCTTTCCGCCCGAGATCTGGGAGCAAAAAATGAGCCTTTCAGCAATTGCTCCGCCCCGTTAGGCAGTGCCATACTCGCTTACATACATCCTGTATGATTACATTCAGGCCGCCCAATTACAAAGCATCTTTTGTTGGTGCGACCATAAGCTTTCTCTTCATGTCATGTCGACTCATCATTGATACAACCTGATGAAATGCCAAGGAATCCCCCCGGTCAGAGCACCCATTCTGGCTCATTTCGACTCTTTATAACGTCGGTGTTCGTCCCCTCCTAGCTCCTCTTTTTTCTCCAGCATCATTAAGAAAACATTGCACCGGCAATCAGTGCCACCACCAGCTTCACAAGCACCCTTACGCCTGATCGCGGAGGAGAATCCCTACTCCGCGAGCCCCCACATTTCCTGTGAGTTCATCGCCCGCAGCGATCACCAATCAACCAAAACCAGCGAAATGTTTAGTGAGTTTCTCCGCTCCTTAATAAACACGATCCTGCCCATCGAATTACCCACTGACCGATAAATTCAACTAGACCTCGCCGTCCGTGGGAACACCGTTCCTCAGTGCTCGTACGTACTTTAATCAGTACGACGAACTCTCAAATACACCACATGATTCTGCGCAACCCTTCGACGATTTTCACCCGGATAACTCATTCTTTGGACTCGATTTCCCTCTTTTCGACAACTCGGAACTAGAGGAATCGTTATTTAACTCTGACCCCGTCTCCTCATCATCATCCCTCAACACCACCATCACAACTACCGCTCTAGATCCAGACTACTTCGACTTCACCACAACCTTGATTGAAGAACTTCTACCAACGTCTACTTCTATAATTCCTATACAACAGGCTCCTTCTCCGGATGCTTCGGGCTCCGAGGAGCCATCTCCTGGCAAGTTTTCACCGTCGTCCGACCGAAGCCATGATCTTCCAGGTACCTTCATACTTCATCTGTTGCAAGTCCTCCCCATGCTAACATACAAGAAGGCTTGACTCCAGTGTCTTGCGGCGCCACGCCACCCAACGTCGCACCATTACCCGCACCGACCGATTCCAACCTACGACTTCCACTCTTCCTACCTCTTGACGGTTCCCCCACCGATGTGTTTCCCACACCAGCAAGCAGTACCACCACGTCTTACATCCGCCGAAAACGGAAAGCTTCCGATCTCCAGTCACCGCGTCCGAAGGAACTCGTACCCACCGAGATCCTGAGCGACGACGATGATAAAGATGTTCGGAGGAAGCGCAACACGGCGGCGGCGCGGAGGTACCGGCAAAAGAGACAGGACCGGATGAAGGAGTTGGAAGAGGAATTGGAAGAGGAACGGAAGGAAAAGGAAATGTGGCGCAATGAGGCACAGAAGCAGAAGATGGAGGCCGAGAAGTGGCTTGCGATGGTGCAGTTTATGAAGGAGAGTTTAGGGAAGTAAAGGGCAGTCGGGATATAAGGCGTTTTTTTTTGCTTGTTCGATTTTTCTTTGGTTCACATTAAGGTTAGGATATGGTTTAGCAGATGAATTGAAGCCAATGATATGGGTCTATGGGTCATCTTTCACACGTGGTGTTCAACGTAGAGTGGGAGTTGCAAAATTCAGCTTCGCTACTACTCGAGCTCAGTAATAGATGCTCCCCGCACATACATGCAGCTAAGCGGTGACAAAGAACCTCATCGGAACCATCATTACCCTGCCAAGCTCTATCATGAATTGAGTCTTTTTAACCTGGCTGGATTGTGGAACTATAGCTGAATTAGACCCCTAAAACAATTCACAATGCCACTAGCTCAGCGTCGACGCTTCCACACAAATTCCAAAAAGAACAAGAAGGTAGGGCATTCTCGTAGCTCTCTCAAAGTCATGCTAAACAATTGTCCCAAACAGCTTCCCGAAACCGCGAGTGACTTCCTCTCCGGTACCACTCTCACCTCACCTGTGCCCCTCCATGCTAATCCTCCTCCAGCCGGAATCGAATACGAAGAATCCGGCGACCGCTGGCGTCCCGGCGATAAGCCCAAGGTTCGGTCCACATACATCCCTGCGTGCCCATCCATTGACAACCGCAGGCAGGGCGCTTCTACCAACGCGCCGTCGAAGCGTACCAATCCAGCCTAAAGCTCAACCCGCGCTCGTTCGACGCGGCGTACAACAAGGCGCGACTGGAATTCAAAGTCTCGCAGGAGCGAGAACTGGTGCCGTGTCGAGAGCTACGCGCACTGCTGGAGAGGGCGTTGCAGAGTCATCGGGAGTGTTTGGTGCTTGATAAGGGGAATGAGGATGCGCTGTTGTATGTCTCCGATGCGTGTACTTGGGAGAAAGGGCTAATTGGTTTGGGGGTAGTAATACTGCACAGGTTTATAGCTCGCTCGCAGATGCGATACTGAACGAGAGGGATGCGGATAAGGAGTTGGCGATTCAGCACCTGAATACGGCGTGCGAAATGTTCAATGATTGTTTCGAGAGGCAGCAGGCGATATATGCGTCCTACACTGCGCTGCCGACAGACGAGGAGGAAATAGATACGGAGTCTGGTGGGGTGTCATTGTCTGAAGCTCCCGAGGTAATGGCCAATGTAGATGAGGACGAAGGGTACGCAGTAATCCAAGCTTCGATCACACCCTCCACCATCCTCGATACTCTGCTAGAGCTCCTGTCCACCTTGAGCGTCCTGCTCCCAATCCACCCATCGCCGCAGCCCCTCATTCACACGGTCGAATCCCTTCTCTTCTCAAAGCTAGCCCCGCTTTCCACTTCCCTCCCCGATCGCCAAACCGATTGCATCCTCACCGCCGCAATCACAAAATGTGCCATTGCCGAATCCCTTTTCCGCACCTCCTCTCCCGACCCTAACGCATGGGAAGCAGCAATCTCCGCATCGTTTAACCCGACCGAATGGTCTTTCTCTGCCTCCGCTGACGCATTATGCGCGAAATCAGATGCGCACGTATCACTCGCCTCGACGATCCCGGAACTGGCATGGAAGCACTATGCCTTCGCGTCGCAAGCTCTTGGGGAAGCCGCTAAACTCGAGCCAACAAAGGCGAGGATATACTTGGCAAGGGGTGACATGGAGTTAGTGCGTAGTCGCATCGAGTGTGCAGCGAGAACGGAGCAGGTGCGTGAGTTACTGCGAAAAAACGCGGGTGTATTTTATAGGGGTGCGATGAGATTGGAGGATGCGGAGGTGAAAAAGGAGGGTGAGGTTAAAGAGGCTGCGCTAAGGTTTGAGAATGGGGAGGTGGCAGCGCTGACGGGCTTGCTGGATCAGGAGTCCAGGGAGATATTGGAGGAGGCGGTGGAGGAGGAAGTGTTTGAAGCTGAGATACTGGAGAAGATTATCACTGATGAGGGTGTATAAATCGATATCGAAGTCATCGTGTTACTATAGTACTTAGGGGAGAACCGTGTGTTGATTCTATGATACAGTGAAGAGAAGGAGAGAAGGAGAAAGACTCGATTTATATACAGAGAATTATGAGAGAAAACTTTGATGCTTCGCCACTCGCCACTCTGAGTCACTTGCCACAGGATATGTAACACATCGCAAACTGAATTCTCCGAGTGACTGGTGTGAGGAAGAAGGCCCAGGTCCGGGCGTATTCTCCGTCCGCGCTGCGGAACAAAAGCCCGAATCGGGAGGACCGGAATCCGTGGCTATCAATAGCAGTTGTAAGAGTGTTCAAACGAGGGTTTCCTTCAAAAACGTAAATACCGGAACGGATGCACTAGAAGTCCGGAGGTGAGATCTCTATGTTGATAGATCGATCCCGGGATATTGCTTGGTGAAAGGCAACAGCCTTAAAGGCCAGGGCAGGGGCTGAAAGTACAGTACGGTATGGATCTGTATCCGGCCCCGACAGTCTCTCTTCGCCAGTTTTGTTGGTGCCTGCAGAGGACTTTTCTACCTAGTAAGAACAAAGAGCTGGTAGTCCGTGGCTGATACTTGGCCGAATGACTGCAGATTGGGTTTCTCGGCTCTGACTATCTGATTCAGATGATGCGATTGCACGCAAACTCTGAGAGTCCAGGACACGGGGTAAACCCCGCAAAGTGTGATATGTCTGCTTAGAAATATATAGAGGAGTGCTGCGAAACACCCTAGTAGTACCACCGACCCCAGCATTGCTTTGCTTCGCTTCGTTTATTCGACAGGCATCTCGCAGGGTGAGAAGCGGTCCGAAAGTACTTTGCATGACAGATGGGATGGGAAGAGGGATCTAGTCAGGTCTCAAAACCGCTGTTAATGTTGCGATATCACACAACTCCGAACCACAGATGCGAAGCTGAAAGTGAAGTGACTACTGAGCGCATATCCCCCACACTCTTGTTCTGCTCCAGCCGATGATGATACCACTTTTGTAGACATACCCGCTACTAATAAGTTGGTGTAGGGTTGCACTGCCGTACTGTACCATACATGTAGCCACATTCTGCAGCATCCCACTCCCCACCACGTCTCGCCCTTGCGCATGGCGCACATGTCGTTTGGCAACTTTTTGTTTATCGCGGGTAATTCGTTCAGCTGGACGCATGGTCCAATACTGCCGTCGGCTTGTCGTCCAATCCAGTGTCAGTGTCAGTGTCTGCTCGGCGGAGTGATTGGTGATGGGCCCACAGGTGCACAGTTAGTTCCAGATGTCCTCAGCTCAGCAGTGGGAAAAAGGAAAACGAAAAGGATACTTAACACCCCATTGTCTGTAAAAGGTATGTCTGAAGTTGTAGGAAGAGCAGCCACGCTTCTGCAGCCTGGTCTCTCTCTTCTCTCACTTTTTCTCGCCGAACCCAGCGCATCAGACAAAAATCAACAACGCAAAGAACGTATGTCTCACCACGACAGCGGATCGATGTGGTGGCAGCAGTAATTCGACTCTTTCTTCTTTTCATCACTTCCCCCCCATCTTATTCTTATCTTCTAGAACCTTTCTCTTGAATGCTGTGAGTTCGTTCGTTCTCGACTACTCAGACTCTCGTCATTGTCCGGATGGGGTTTTGGATACAGCAACCAAGTATTACCATTGCACCATCTCGACGCCTGTCAACAAGCAAACCCATTTAAGTATCGAGATTCAGGAACAAAAGCTCTTCCCAAAACGTACTACGCGCTTGATCGGCCCGTCCTCAACCACGTCAGTGCGCTTCCCAGTTTGTCCGTTATAATATAAAAAAGACTGGGAATATTGCAGCCTTGCACTCTTCAAATACCGCATCATAAACAACCACGTCTCGCCGAAACCCTGCAGAAGCATCATTACCAGCCCAGATCTTCTCACGACTGAGTGGTACCAGTTACTGGGTCCGCTACATACGTATACCTCCCATCTCCCACGGATCCATTCATAAGTGGAGGGTTCACATTTTTATTTGTTTAGGAGATCCTCGTCTGTTTCACTCGCAGTACTGCAATTTACACTTGACATTACAGTGCAGAATAAGGGGATATTATTTTCGCTCGCCCATTCTGGATAATCATTCATCTATTCATTCATTCGGTTCTTTGTTTTCTTTCGTTCTTTCTTGGGCTCTTGTCCCACTCTGGGCTCGACTTCTCTACTTCGACCGGGTCTTGGGGCTCTGGTGGGAACGGCTTCAAAACTCTTTCCCGATGGTTCGGCCAACATCTATGGGCCAGTTTTCGGTGGGGAGTTTGTCTTCTGGTCGCCAGACGAACGAAGACAGGTCAGAATCTCGGATATCGGTGTTACTACCACAATCACATCCATTACGAAGGAGCACAACAGACGTCTATCCGATATCATCTGGTTATTACAACGCATTTCCAAACGCATCTACACCCGCAATACCAACGTCACCTCCCGCCTACGATGGTCACGATAGACTGCCACCATCCCGGTTCAAGATATTACCACGAGAGGAGGAAGGGAGAGAAGAGTTACCAAAATATACCTGCTCACTTCATAAGGAAGCTGTGCTCAACAGAAAGATGGAGAAACGGAATCCTTTCGAGCGAGCTCGTAAGAGAAATTGGAGTAAATGTTACCTAGTGCTTCACGGGACGAAGCTTGATATCCACAAGGCAAAGAAGATACCATTTCCCACCACTGCAATGAAAGCAGATACCTCACGGCCGACAGGTTGGCTACCTGGTACACTGCTAGAGAGTTATACGCTGCAGCTTGCCCAAGTTGGAGCTGCGACCGATTACAAAAAGTTTTACCCGCTCCTTCCGGCCGTATTCTGCGGAAGCTAACAGTAGGTGCGTAGGAAGACTTTCGTCATTCGATTACGAGTTCAAACGGAACAGTTCCTCCTCTCATGTCCCACACTGGAAACCTTCGTAGAGTGGCTCGAAGTGTTATCCGCAGCAGTGGACTTATCTCCGCCTCTAGACGAGCGATCACTGCCTCGGTATCAAACCCTCCCTCGAAGGCGCAGGCGACGTGTCATACCTGCACTGGTTGTAGATGTCGGACAGGAAGTTACACAGGAGCATTTTCCCCATCTTCAAAGTCCGGAGCGGGATGAACCGGGAACCACCGGGGAAGAGTCGGGACTCTCCAACCAGGAATCTATTTCTAACCCCTCTGATATCCTTACAGTCGCAACGCCGGGCATGCACCCAGTATTTCGGACAGTATCATCGCGCCGAGCTGCTGAATCTGAGGAGGAGGAACTCGACCAGGATGGGAAATGGGCCCCTCGTCATGCACTTAGTCCGGAGGCCAATATGCGGTTAGCACGGAGATGTATGGCAGAACTGTTTGCAGATGCACCACGCCAGAGTAACTTTGTTGTGGAGAGGGGGCAACGTTTTAGACTACTGTACGACTCGAAGCAAATGGTTCCAGAGCTTGGGAGTGATATTAGTGCTGGGACGAGTGGTTGTGGATCCGGGATGGCAAGGGGGAAGGGGAAAGGAAAGGAGCTCGCTGAAGATGTCAAGCTTCCAAGGCTTCCCGAGTACGAAGAAGTTATTTCAGAACATCAAGAAGCGATTGTTGCAACCAGTTAGTTGCAAGTGGGCAGAAGGAGAAGATGGGCTTATTAACGATGGTTTTATGATTTGTGTTTTTTTGGCGTCCACGGTGGGTTAGGTTTAGACGATGGGCGCAAGGAGGTTTTCCGGATTCTGGGGTCTTTTTGCTTGATGGAGCAGCATTGTCTTTGGGGTTTGTTTATAGACTTAGCTTTGCCTCGACCGCACAGCTGTCATTCATTTGGAGTTTCTTTGTTGGTACGTTGGATGGGTTGGTATTGATAATACCCGGCGTACATATCATACTTTTGCTTATTGTCTCTTTCTTTCATTATTCTTCCTTTAACATTCTGTCCGTGGGTGTATTATGGATGTTGTGGGAGAGGTGTATTCTAGGGAATAGATAAGAGCTTTATATGTATATGAAGACTACCTACTTATTGATCGGAAAACGTAACTTAGTACTGTGTAATATATTTTGTGTTTGTTTTACGGGGTTTTGCTGGTGGTTTGTGGGGTGAATTCACTTATCCTTGAATGTGTTTTTCGGCCGGAATGTAGAAACCGGAGTACATGCCGAGCTTGTCTTTATTATCGCCCCAGCTCCACTCCGATCGGAGATATATCCCTGAAATCACTCATGATCGTGTTGCGGCAGTTGGGTTGCGAATCCCCGTTGACAGGTGGCGAACTCAATTCGGGAACTAGCCCATGGATCGACATCGACGTATCGGACCATCTTGTCGGTGTAACCTTCCCCAGATATTGCACCGCCATTCCCCATTCCCTAGCCCTCACCTGATACTGATGTCACGGCGAGGAGGCGGCGCTCGGGGGTTGCTGTTCCAATATCCCAGTATTACTTTGTCTCGAAGATCCAGCGCCCTTTGTATGGGTTTGTGTGATAGCCCTACCTGCAGCTAGTGGTGTCAGGCCGTCCGTCTCGTGCGCCGAGTGCTCGAAATCGACTGATATTGTTGACCGGTTTTTGGTCAGTCAAACGATCAACGAGTATATCTCCATAGAGCAGGGCAGGCGTGTTCTCTATTCGTTAAACCTTATGATAGAGAGACAGCACGGAGGAATATGCTTCTCTGGTGTTTTATCCCCCAGATAGCCTAAGGCAGCAATTGTGGTAAGACAGCACTCTCCTTCCGAGTCAAGACCATCTACTGTCAATCACATATCTCCCCCGGATTGTAGCCGGCACTCGGAACCAATGGACCCGGTTTTGTCTCGAAACCTAGCATATGGAATTGTAGCCCTACCCGAATTCTTACCCCGCATGCATGCATGCCAGTGTCAGGCCGTCCCGCATGCTTTCGTCTCCGATTTGTCTGAGCTGAACGTCAAGTCGTACGATCCTGTCAGCCCTAATGGTGCATTTCGACTCGAGGAGGTTGCCCAAATGGATGTGTGCTGGCCCGTGCTGTGTAGGGAGGTGGTTGTGCTTTTGGGTTTATTGGGTATGGATGGAAACATGTGTATTCAACGACGCCACCAATAAGCCAAGGAAGCTGGTAATACAAATGTGAGTATGGATGCTTGCATTTTCTGGTAACTCTTACTTACGAATCTTACGATGAGCGTGATGTGATGTGATAGAGATCTCGGCGTACGACAGGCTTTGCCCTACTCTTGTTCCCAGAGTTTTCGTCGGTCGTCCGAGCTTAAGGACGGGTTGGTCTACGAGCGGTATCTTGTAAAGGTACCTATCAACCAGTGGCAGAAAGAAAATCTGTGGGGATTTTAGGGCATAGAAATTCACTGACTTGGGCCAAAATTCTTCAGATATCCAGTTGAATATCGTATTGACTAGTGCCGGGGTTTAGCCTGGCAATTATATACCATTACAGATAAGGTGCCCCACGCACTAGTCTGCAAGTCATTTAATGTCCCTTACAACCCAATTAACCACTTTACTGACTGGAATAGAATGTTGCACAAATAGATCTCAGCCTTCGTATGGCTGGAGCTGATGGCCTGTATGGGAGACTAGGAGATTGCTGTTGAGCTGATGGCATTCAGCCAGATCTATACATAGAGCAGTACATATGCATTCGCACTTGTATAACCGTATATATATGGCCTTGTGGTCTTCTTCGATAGTACAATCAAGCTTCTCTATTTATACTTTCAACAGGTTATAAGCCTGGTGACCACTACAATATTTACCATCAATACTCCATTTATATCTCATGGTCAAGAGCCTCAAGAACCCTAAACCACCAAAGATCATTTCTGCCTGCTATTATAGCAAGTCACACATAAATATACAAAAAATTTAACACCATTATTACTGCCTGTTCATGGCTACCAGCCATAATTTCTGCAAGTCTACTTTTAAATAAACCAACAGTTATGTTATCAGTAAATCTACCACTGCTGTATTGAACAAAACTATAGCTACAGTATATCTAAATCTACAACTACAGTATAATGTACACTTATATATCAGCCTACCATCTATTTTCCAAGTTCACATACTCTTACTTATGTGGAGAGAAAGGAAGGATTAACATAAGGTGCAGCTCTGTGGGACACACAACATCAGCAAAATGGATTTTAGTCACTGGGAGCCTCCAGCAGTGTCTGAGAGGATGTGGTGTGTAAACTTAAATGCGCCAATTTCAGGAGAGTATCAGACCCTAGGAGGGCATTCCGGCCAGCCTTCAGAGTAACTGAGATCACTGATGACTTGTACAGGAGTACCATGGGAGTGATTGTGATAAGTTTGGGAACACCTCGGAGTGCCGGAGAGAAAGTTGGGTGCACCTGGGAACACCTGGGAGTGCCAGCGACAAGTCTAGGTGTGCCAACAACTGTAACAGGCAGGGTCGGGCATAGGTGATATTGGTAACAGTAATGTGATATCGTAATCGGGACAAGACGCGTCGAAGTTCATATCAAGGGAATCAGGACATAACAAGAATCAAGGCTGGGTCAAAGTACTGCTTGCTTTGCTATACAAGAGAAGGAGTAAAGAGAGAAGAAAAGGAAACCATCCGACACCAAACAACCTCTCTTTATATACACTTCATCTGCCACCTTTGAATCATTCCCCATGCTCCGATGTACCATCCGAATATCCAACCATGATCTTACACACCACCAACACAACTCTTATCAATACAAACCACGCCACAACATCCGATGTCGCAACACCTCAGACCACTTCCTTATCATAACATATCATACCACCACCATCTTTAAACATTCCTACGCCATCTCCACATCCACCCACGTCTCTGCCATTCTGTAACACCAAATCCTTCCATTCACCCAGCACCATTCATAAGTACCCAATAATCCATCTCTCGCAGCTCGAGCCGTGACAGTATCCCCCTCCAAGGTTTGAGGTCCTCCGAAAACATTCTCCAAAGGCCCTGGCTTCATAGGATAACGCTGATGGAACTCATCCACTGCTTGTAGCCCGTCCACAAACCTCGCAGGTTCCCACGTCAAGGAATTATATCTGGTCCACCTTATAAGATACTGTAACCGACTCCGGTACATCCGACTATCCTCAACACCCGAGACCTGATACTCTTCCTCACCATCAACTTCCACCGGAGGTGGTGGTTTAACTCATTGTCCTCCCAGAGCATCATTCACCACCGGATCCGAAAGGGAAATAGGTTGTACTCAATAAATTTGTATTGATGCAGGTAGCTCAAGTTCATATGCATATGGGGATATTTGGTGAACTACCCTAAACTGGACCAACCACTTCCGATCCAATTTCCATGTAGGCCTTGTATTTCGTATATGTCTGGCATCCAGCAACACTTGGGAGCCCTCCCGAAAATTCGCAGCTGGAGTTCGTCCACGATTTGCTCCCTCCTCTTGTTCCACTTGGCTCTGTCTCATTTCCCCTTGGAGATGCTCATGAATTTGTTGGATTATTGCCTGGACAATATCGGCACTCACACGTCGTTGATTCTGCTCCTTGGTTGGTTTTCCCACAAATGACATCTGGGGGTTCATACCCTGAACCACATAAAGTAGGGTACACTTAGTTGTCTCAGATACTCCATTATTTGTGGCGAACTCTGCCAACGAAAGCCACTTAACCCAATCGTCCTGTTGATGATTCACAAACACCCGAAGATACTTTTCCATACTGGCATTCATTCATTCTGTTTGTCCATCTGTCTGCGGGTGAAAAGCTGTTGACATCCTTCGGTCAATCCCCAACCGACCACACACCTGTTGCCAGAAAGTAGACGCAAACTGCAGTCCTCGATCGGAAACAATGGTTAACGGAAGTCCATGGAGACGTACCACTTCCCACCGAAACAGCTGCGCCAACCCCAAAGCATCTATAGTCGTATGGCAATGGATGAAATGTCACATCTTTGAAAGCCGATCCACTACTACCCATATTGCATCAAACCCTTCACATTCTGGTAACCCCACAACAAAATTCATCGAAATATCTTCGCATGGTTTATCTGGTACAGGCAAAGGTACCAAAACCCCAAAAGTGGAGTGTTGGGAACTTCGGGACCACTGGCAATCATGGCAATTCCGAACATACCCATCAGCATCCTTACGCATTTCCTTCCAATAATACTCTCGGTCAACCAGATCTAACGTTTTTGCTTGTCGAGGATGTCCTGCTAAAGCTGTATCATGATATTCCCGTATAATGCATAGGCGTAACTCATCGTCATCTGGTACATATAAATTCCCTCTATACCTTACTCATCCCCCATCATCTGTGCACTCCGCAATGGTAATCTCCTGTAACCCAGTCTTTGTCCAAATTGCTTCCAATATTCTTCCTGGTAGCGGGTCAATTTCATATGCTTATGTCATATCATTGGAGATAGAGGGACGGCCCTGGGCGGGTGGGCTGTCCGCCAACAAACGCAATTGTTCCTGTAGGTTCTGCGGCTTTAGAACCACCCGTTCCATATTTCTTAATCTTTCATCCCCCCGTCAGGGAGGTCTCCCGGCCTGGTCGTTAAAGTATCTGCTTTCCCGTTCAATTTGCCTGGTCGGTGAACAATCTCGTAATCAAATCTGGTCAAGAACTCTGACAACAGCGCCTGTCGTCAATTCATGAGCTTCTTTGTCATAAAATACTCGAGGTTTTTATGGTCAGTTATCAACTGAAGGGGATATGCACCCCCTTCACACTCTGGACTCCATTCCTCGAGTGCCTTGATAATTGCCTTTGGCAGGGGAATGTTTCTTCGAGAAATAAGCTACCGGGTGTAGCACTCCATCATCATCAAATTGAGATAGGACGCCTGCAGATACATAATCCGAGGTGTCTGTCTTGATGATCACCTCTCTATCATGATCGAAATGTCGAAGTACTGCAGCTGCTGTAAAAGCGGTAACCATTGTTTCGAAGGCTAACTGTTGTTCTGCCTCCCACACAAATGGTTCATCCTTCTTGGTTAGCCCTGTCAACGGTTCTGCTGTCTCAGAATACTTAGGGATAAATTGTCGATAATAATTGCAAAACCCAAGAAACTGTTGTACTTCGAAAAGATTATTCAGCCTGCCGTTCTTTGTCTTCTTTTCTCGACTCCAATTCTGCACAGTTTCAACCTTATCCTCATCCATTGATATCCCAGACGTTGATATAATCAAACCCATATACCGTACAGTGTCTTTATGAAACTCACATTTTCCCGGCTTTAAGTATAAGCCTGCTTCCAGGAGACGTTGCATAACCCACTTCACATGTCCTGCATGCTCATCCTCCGAATTGCTACATATTAATATATCATCCAAATACGCTGATGCATAATCACTCAAAGCTTCCCCAATAGTAATATTAATATATCCTTGGAAGTCCGCAGTGGCATTTGTTGTCCCAAATTGCATAGCTGTCGGTTCAAACAATCCATATCTCGTCCGGAAGGCTAACTTATGTTCATCTCCCTCCTCAACCTGTAACAGATTATAAGCTCCATGGACATCAAGTTTTGTATAAACCTTTGATTTCCGAAGTAAATTCAAAGTCTCTTGTATCAAGGGGAGGGGATGTAGATTCTTAATAGTTTCAATGATAATATCTCTATAATCGATGCAAAATCGAAGCCCTCCATCTGGTTTCTTTGAAACAAGAACCGATGTCACAAAGCGTGATGATGATTGACGAATAAATCCCTCTGACATATTCTCCTCTAACCATTCTTTGAGGACTACTAATTTGGCCCTTGGCATTGAAAAAAGGGGTCCCCACATTGGTATTTCCCCTTCCTTCAGGCATACTTCATGATCAATACCTGGTTGATCTGGTGGAAGGCGATCAGCTAAAACCTTATTGAACAAGGGTAGAAACTTCCGGGACGATTTCTTCCAAGTGTCATTCCTTAAGATTCTTTGCTTCAATGGCCTTATCAATATTGTAAAGGGATGGCTTAAACACCTTAAGCTTCCCTTTCTGAACTGTTCGAAAGAATGACGACCCATAAAGCAGAACAGTATTTCCTCGGAATGGTTGTTGTGGATGAATCTGTGGCTGGAATACTCCTTCTTTCTGCAAGTAAACTGGTTCCGGAGGTTCCTCTGTTACTCCTTGTACCGTAATGAGTTCAGCGTGGCAATGTGTCGTGCAATATTGGAACTCCAAAGTAACGGTATTAGATGCAAACCGTACTGGAACCTCATGCAATTGTAACCAGGGGATTCCGAGGACAATCAGATAATACCCTAACTTCGTAACAAACATGGGTAATTGTTCCTCATGATCCTGAATCCTCATTCCGACTTTAGCAATGAGCGTAATACCTCCTGATTCTATAGGTCTCCCATCGATAACCTCGACCTGCCGTTGTTCTTTCAATTCTTGAAGTGGTATTTGATGATGGCGAGCGAAATCTTGATCCATAAATGCAATGCCTGTAGCTCCGCAATCGATCAGCGCATGTGTGGGTATCTCTTGGTCATTCACGGTCAATGTGCAGGTTATAACTAAATGTTTCCCTTCCATTGATCCTTCCAATACCTCCACCTTGCTAACTGATAATTGCGAAATTCCAACACATTTCAAAGCATTTAAAACAAAACTTTTTCCGTCAACTGAAGAGCCATCCTTCCTCCATTGACTTGCTCTTTTCCCAATTCCTTGGAACCTGCCCCAGTTCCTACTTCCATTCCGTCCGCTCCAGCTGCCTTAAACGTCTGAACCTTCTTCCTTGCCACACACTCCGCAGCCATGTCGTTGAACCCTCCACAGTATACACATCTTCCATCCGTGTATCTCTTCGCCCTTTCCTCCGCAGGAATCTTCCTTCTGCCTGGGCTGAGATCCATAGGTGCCGGTCCCGTATATCCAGCTACTGTTCCGGCGGGGGCTCCCGCGGGATCCTTAGGAGGTGCCGGCGGTTTGGGGGAAGAGGCAAAACCTGTACCTCCACCCTTGTTTTGTGCCGCCTTTTCCGCACGTCGTTGTCGGATCTAATTGTGCCGCTTTTGACAAACCGTTACAAACGCAGGAAGTCTTTCTGGCATATCGCTATACGTAAAGGAGTCCTTCATCTCTTCGGACCACCCCATCCATAGGGCATTCCGCAAGGACGAAGGATCCCAATCTAGATCCTCAGCAATAACTTGAAACTCAGCATAGTACAGAGAGAACTCGCGGTTCTTTTGTTTAATCTCCGGCATTTTCTGTTCGGCGGTGGCTACTCGGTCGGGGTCCCCAAAAGCTGCTTCCAGGAGTCGTATACAAGGTGGTAGGTCTTCCAGCCCGATCTCCCTGTCCTCCCGGACGTGTGGCAAAATCTGGCCTAAAGCTACTCCCCTCAGGCGGTAGAATGCGTACCGCATCTTCGACTGTTTGTCGGGGAAACTGGCAGGTTTGCATCGTATGACCATCCGGAGTTGAGCAATCCAGCCTCTCAACTGAGTTCGATCGGATCCTGAGAAGTCCAGGGAGTCGGCAAACTTCTGTCGTCGGTCTTCGGATTGCTGGAGTGGAGTCAGGGCTACCATTGCCGCTAAGGATAGCGCGTTGGCTAACTGTGTCGTCAATGGTCGGACTTCATCTCCCAATTGTCTGGCGTCTCGTGTCATATCGTCCAGTTCCTGTCGTAGGTCCTGGTCTGTTCCCACCGTTCTCGGGGTCCTCCTGGCTTCTTCCAACTCCTGCCTCAATGTCTCCAGCTGTTGCTCGAATGTCAAATGATCGCAATCCGGAGGCAGGAACTGTTGTGTTTGCAGGTCCGTAATCTGATTCTGTAATGCGATTAACTGTGCCAGGTTGTCACACACCCTCTGTACCATGGCCGCGGGTTCGGTATACTGTGCCACCCTCCTCAGCACATCCTGTGCTTCTCCCAGTATGGCCTGTCTCTCAGCGAAGTCGATCTCTATCAGGTTTCTGTTTCCGATTTCTCCTATGATAGCCTGGTCATCCGTGGACACCAGAGACACCCGATTGTGCTGTTCCAATCGTGACATCGCAAAGAATCAAGCACATCTACTAGTGCCAATTATATGCATCGAATTCGGAAGGAGTCAGAGTCAGGGGTTCGATAACAATCAGAGGCACCGGCGCAGGGTTTGTTGATGCTGCTGCTGCTGGTGCGTGTCCTTCGGTCGAATGCGTTCCTAAACAGTTATATCCTTTGCACTCGCAAGGTTCCTCTGGATGACAGTTAAACCAAGCATGGGCTCCCCAATACTTAGTCCAACTATTTCAAAACACAGGATCGTCAAGTTCCAAGCCTCCTCTGTACACGGCGGCTTCTGTCCAATAAATATTCCAAGGAGAGGGAACGTCTGACTGTTCCCAAAAGTAAGCAGGCAAAGTGAGGTCGTCTACCTCAGTATTCAACAATTCTTCGATACTCTCGAAAGCGTTCAAATGTTCAGGTTCAGAAAGGGAAGAACAAGTTCCAGCAAGATTAAACCAATTCGTTTGGGAGGTACAATCACTGTCATACTTTTGCATCTGAATATGGGGATCGATATGGGTATTGATGGATATCAAATCCGGTAAGTCGTCGTAACTCATCAACGCGATCGTCGCAGACCTAAATCCACAGATGGTTGGGTTCTAAATATACCCAACGAGGAACAGAGCAAGGTTCGGAACAATAATTACAACTGTTTGAAGGATGCAGGCACATCCAAAGTTGTAAGGTCATGGCTATACTGGTAGCAAATGGAGATATAACTGTCGGTAACTTTGCAGTAGTACCAAACAAGATCAACACAAGGGGTCAAGCAATATTTACAGTACATTCAATATCAGGTAAGTTATGTGGGACTTGTTCTAGTGTAACGGGCAGGGTCGGGCGTATGTGATATTGGTAACAGTAACGTGATATTGTAATTGGGACAGGACACCTCGAAGTTCATAACGAGGGAATCAGGACAGAACAAGAATCAAGGCTGGATTAACGTCGTGCTTGCTTTGCTATAGAAGAGAAGAAGTAAAGAGGGAAGACAAGGAAACCATCCAACACCAAACAACCTCTCTTTATATACACTTCATCTGCCACCCTCGAATCATTCCCCATGCTCCGATGTACCATCCGGATATCCAACCATGATCGTACACACCACCAACACAACTCTTATCAATACAAACCACGCCACAACATCCGATGTTGCAACACCTCAGACCACTTCCTTATCATAACATATTATACCGCCACCATTTTTAAACATTCCTACGCCATCTCCACCTCCACCCACCTCTCTGCCTTTCCATAACACCAAATCCTTCCATTTACCCGGCACCATTCCTAAGTACCCATTAATCCATCACTCACAGCTCGACCCGTGACAACAACAAGCCTCGGAGTGCCGGTGACAAGTCTGGGAGCACCTCGAATCACAGTAGAGCAGTGTTGGAAAAACAACATCTTCTTTGGAAAAGCTGCAAGTGTGCCTGGAATTCATAACTACTACTTATCGTTCAACAATTTTAAAACTCATGTATTCACTTTGTATTCTCATTGACGTATCTATGTATCTATATAGCTACTCATCTACATATGATATATCTGGACTGACTGCAGGAGGTGATTGAGAGCAATTTGAGGTGTGCCTGAACATGACGATCGAGTGAACCTAGAGATACACTACAAGGCCGCGTTCGAACCGGTTTGGATATAAACTTGGAGATGGTAATTGAGCACAATTGGACATACACTTGGAGGCCGTGATCGAGTGAACTTAGAGATGTGCTCCAAGATCGTGATTGAGCGAGTTTGTAGTTGCACTAGGAGGCCATGATCGTGCGAACTCGGTGGCCGTAATTGAGTAGGTTTGGAGATACACTTGGAGGCTGTGATCGAGGGAGTTTGGAGATGCACTTGGAGGTCGTGATCGTGCCAGTTTGGAGATATGCAATTTGAGGACTTGATTGTGCAAACGTGGAGGCCGTAATCGTGCGAGATTGAGGATGCACTTGTAAGCAATGATCATGCGAACTTGGAGGCCGCAATCACGCCAGTTTGGACGAGTACTTGGAAGTGGTTGATGGACGGCGCGCCGGGTGCTGTGACTCATTTCATCTGTTAGTTGACTCGCAACCTTCGGAATGTGACAAGGAGACTTCACCTTTGAGCTCTCATGGATACCTGGCTGATGGCAGTTGATCGTGTTGGGAGGCACGCCATACCCTGAAGCTTTATTCAGGGGTCAACTCATAATTATGAGAATGAAGGAAAGAGAAACAATCTTGGGTGGATGCTATACACAGTGTATGCTGTACTCGGTGTATGCTGTACCCAGTGTTTGCTGTACTCAGTGTGTGCTGTACTCGGTGTCAATTCATGATCATGACATTGAGAGATAGAGAGGGATGACTCAACTTTGTGTTCTGTGATGATGGTACAGTTGTGCACAAGAAAGAGAGAGATTGGGAATGAAGATGAGAACAATGTGGAGGATACAAGCAGTTACGAGAAATCAGGGGTATGCCTTGCCTGATTGGGCAGGGATGACCTCAGATCGGTGTAATTACACTCTGGATCAGGTCTCATACCTGCAGTATTGGGGATAGTGTCAGCTCCGGTTCCGGGTTACCTGGCTCAGGTCTGGGTTGGAATCGATCCAAAGGCCCTGGTCCAGGTTAGAAACCAACAAGCGAGCTGACCAGGGTAACTAGCGCCGGGTTGTTACCTGGACTGCAGTTCCATAGTACGGTTCCCGCAACGTTGGCTCCGATTAAGTATTCAAGTTCTTATCTTATTGTTACATGATCAGTATGTAGATTGTGCAGTTTTAGCCGGTGGTTCACCTCCCGCTGTTAGATTTGCAATTGGATCAAAATTGGTTGAATTGCTGTGACATAACACCAAATTTTAGGCGAAATTAGCAGGTTTTTGATAGCGACTCACCGAATATTGGTCCGATCGCCAATTTGACAGCGGGAGGCAACAGAGCAGCTAAAACAGAAATATCTAGAGTTATCAATGGTTCAGGAGAGTCACTTTGGGTCCGGGTCTGGGTCCAAACCGAACCGTTGCCAGATTGGTAGTCCGGGTTGTCAAGAAACCGAAATGGTTCACTCTGGTACGGTTCGATGGTACACTCCCAACCCGTCTGAATTTGGCTGGTTGTCAGTGGGTCACCCTGGGGGTCCAGCTATAGATTCATATCAGGCTCTTGCATATGCAGTTTGTTAATAGTATCATATCAGAATCGCGTTTTCAGCAACCAATGATGCGCTTTTGCATGTTGTGCAGAATGCAATATTGACTAATTTGGTATCTGTGTTTCACCTTTGATATATGGTATTTTTGCCTATCAAGGCGGTCAACAATACTGTTATGCGCGCGAAGTTCTGCGGGATGCCTTGATTACGAAGTATGCAAGACCTAAAACTGTTGACGCTCCGTTGACACTCATTTTGAGGATGCAGCAGAGAGCATGTCGCTGCCGTATTTCCCAGTAAAAGCTACCAATATCTGATGAATGGATGTCTGAAATGAATTGGAATATAAATTACCCGAGATGCATAGCTAACAATCGTTGATGCTCCATTGACACTCATTCTAAGAATGGGGTGGTAACCGTGTTGCTATCTCTTTCGCCTATGAAAGCTGCCAATACATCCGTAATGAATAACAATGACCAAGTCACTGGCGAAATCCCATACTTACAAGACCACAAATCGTTGACGCTGCTTTGTCGCTCATTTTTATGTACTGTCCATTAAACATCTGCGGCCATCGATAATTGTTTTCATCATGATCTGACCTTATTGGTTGTCTCTTCGTCCGATTGAGACTCGGCCCTGTGGTCAAGCCAAGCAGCGTAATATTCTTGCACTGTTTACTCTCACACGACTCAAAATGATGTATCTCGCCAAAAGACTCATTGTGCCTGCAATACATGTGTTTATCAACCGATATTCACAAGCTACTTCTCACCATTCGCCCATAATATATCTCTAACTGAAACTATTGGGCAAGCTACATAAAGAAGCTGGTGAACCATTGACACATTCTTTCATACATTTTCTTCACTCCTCTATTTCTCGTCGTTTCTATTGCATTGACGATCACTAACACTTTTGCAGCCTGTCTCTTGGACATCCGTGTTGGCCGAACCAATCCGGGAACATTTGGGGCAGCTCACACATCCTGCAGCTCTGGGCGTTCCGGATCCTCGACGCCATTGTTGTGCTCTATATCGGATTCATTGTCTGCCGCGCACTCATCTTTGCTGTGATTTGGATTCTGGAAGTCGCCATTCCAGTTGAGCAAATGCTTGGTGTCCGAAATGCTTTCAGGTGCGCTATCCTCGTCACTTTCGACTGGATGACGGTTGAATCTCTGGAATTGGTGGACATTTAAGATTTGTGTTCGTCCTCCAGGGAGGTCCTTTGCAAACAAAGCTGGTGGCAAAGGTGATATTTCGGACAAGTTAAATGCAGCCGCACCATCATGTCGAAACAGTGACCAGGAGGCTTTGAAGATCTCTTCCATGTCCGAAATGTATCCGACGGCTGTCATCAATGTCTTCTGAGCACGAGATGCTTTCTGGGTAGCACATAGGTTCTGGCTGCCCTGCCACATCTCCAATGAGTTGTGAACCTTGGCCATTCTGTGCAATTTCATTTCTTCCACCTCTTTCTTCATTTCCAAGTCGTTTGCTGTGTTCGTCGTATCTGATAATGGGTAATCGCCTGGCATAAGCCCCTTATTGGCTTGAGCAAACTGCCTTACAACAAGTTTTCGCGAAGAGTCCCGCCTGTGGTTTTTGACTGCCTCCAGCCAATAACATCTCGCCCAGGTGAAAACCTGGCCTACACTCCGACACCATATGGTATGATAGAGATTATATCGCATGCCACATTGGAGTGATCGGCGTACTTGGAGTGCATTTCCTCTTGTTAGCGCCACAAGTTGGCGATGTCTGGTAACCACAATGTACTGCTAAACTCCATTGGGTCACCATGGTAATTATAGAAATTTGGAATAATTTGCCCCCAGTTCTTTCGCGCTTCAGGCGAGGAATTCAAATAGAGCTTGGCAGCGGTCAATAAGCGGGCTGCGCAATCGCTTTGTTCGGGGGTCATCTTGGCCACATTGTTAGGCATTAAGTATTCTTCAGCATCGCTGGACAAATCACGTGGATCAAAGGATGATTGACAGGATCCAGCAGCCGTTGCAGAGGGGACGAGTTTGCTGCTCGGTAAGCTTTTGGGTTTGTTGACTAGCACATGGTGTTACTTGGCACAGTATTTATTCTCCATGAACTTCAAAGCGGCCTCTTGGTATTGGGTAATATAGGATGTATCATCCTCAGGATTAATATCCATGCCATTGTCCCACGTTCTAAATGATCGCACCTTCCAGAAAGGATTGAGGATATGTGCAGACATGAGAAGCATGCCTGTCGTTGAAGTCACTTCAGCGTAGTATTAGAACATTCTTGGTCGAGCTAACTTCACAGCGAAGATCAAGTGTTCCTCCGATGGAGTCGTCTTTTTAGCCAAAGCTCACATCACGCCGTCCATATGAATGAACATGTCATTGTACCCTGTGACAACGTGATGCAATGTGACTGTATGCCTCTTCGACATCCACAGGGTCCAATATCAAAATGGTCTCAATACTTCCATCACATACTTCACAATGGTCCTTTCATCTTGAGTTGTGAAGAGTGGCCAGTAATCAGTGCATTTTGGATTTTGGAGCCACTCGCTTGTGAATTCCCGTAATTGGTAGGGGAGCTCAAGCCACTCCAGTGTTGCCTTCCAACGTGTCTTCATATCCATAATCGGAAGTACTGCAATGCGGACTTTGGCTTTTTGACAGTCAATAAACTCGTTTCAGTGACCAGGTCTCAGCGTAATCAATACCACAAGCATTCTCTGCTAAATGAAGCTCAGTTTCAGGACTTTCAAAATATCATGAAATATGTACTTTCTCATTGATCTTTGCTAAACCTGGTCTCATGGCCGACACCTTGTTGATTCTAGCATTGGCCTCTTTGCGAAGTCTTTGACTCTTCCCGATGTCTGTGCTTTCATTGTCTCCAATCTGTTGATCGCACTCATGGGCTTCCCAAGACTTGGTGCGGCCATTTACACTGAGACTCCTCATGAATGCACCTAGAGCCAGCTGTATGACGTGCGCCATGCATGGTATTTGGTTCCTCAATGCAGGCCACGCGATTCCAGAGGCCTCAAGTGTTGGTTGCAGCTCGAGTGTCATCGAGTGATTTGAGGATGCATTATCAGTTCTAATAGCTAGCAAACGGCCGTCGGTAAGTTCAATATGATCAACACGTCCTTCAAATGTACGGCAAGCCTTGCTCTAGTATAGTGGCCATTGACCTATCATCCTTAAGTAGATTTCGAAATTGGGAAGGAATAGGCAATCAACCTCATCGAATGCGAGTTACACTTCATGCAATACCCAAGTTCGATCCATATCGGAAGCAATGACCAACGTTATGGCTAGTTTGTTGGTTGATGTCCATCTGTCCAAAGCTGAAATAACTGGATTTCGTGATGGTAACTGCTTCTTAATTGCATCCACGGTCAGTCAATAGTCCCCGGGGCAAATGTTGCAAAGGGTCGTAGCGGACGGCAGCACTAGGTCATCGCGTAATGGCATATATGACCATCGCCGCTCGACATTCGATATTGCGTTCCATGGATTATGAGGCGAAATGAAATCTAACATTATGTAGCGATTCCACTTGTCTCGGTGAAATTCGGAAGTTTCAAAGTCCTTAGCCGCCAGTTTGGAACATTGTGTCTGTTATTTCAGTCAATATGGAATAACCTGGATGTCAAATAATTTTTGACTCTGATCTTACTACTGTTATTCCTCCACTTCCTTGCCTGGTCAGAATGGCCAAAACTGTTTCATCGGCCATCGAACTAGTCAATTCAGTAACCCTTGACTCTGTTAATTCCTTCAACTTTGTGATGTGAGCTTTTGCCAGCAAGAGTGTCCCCATTGAGCTGGTCCCATGTTCTGATGGATGGCGAAGAACTTGATGACAAACAATACATATGATGCCAGGGCTGCCGGTCTTCTCAATTCCACAGTGTAAACAGAATTGCCACAAAGGCACATGTCTAGCATCATTCCAGGCAATAGGCCGCTTTGAGCTTACATTCATTGAAGCCCTCAGAGCATCGAAGGTGATTTGTAAAGTAAGGTCGCTCAAATCACGAATAAAGACACGTTCATCTTTGGAAGAGATGACAACCTCGAGCAATGAGCTATTGAAAGATTTTGAATCTGACATGGCGGTAGGAATTAGAAATCTGGGTAATCTGACTCCAAACACGGCCGAAAGTGAAGATACAGAAAGCAGAAAGGGGGTTCGTAAATATTGACTGTACAGCTACAAGCAAAAAAATCTGATCTGTGAGACATTGCATGCATGTTTGTGAAGTTGTATACAAGGTCAGATTGCAAAGACTGACCGCGTAAAACTCGATTTAGGAACAGCACAATGTTGTTCATTGCTGTGTTGGGTTCTGAGCCTCCACAAATACTGTTGACGCTCTGTGGGCACTCAATGGTAGGAGGCTGACGAGATATCGTCACTAGCATTTTTGCCAATACAGGCTGCCGATTGGTTCATTGTGGGTTATCTGCGTTCCATTGCCATTAGATTATCCAAGATGCAACATCAAAAATCGTTGATACTCTGTTGACGCTCTGTTGACGCTCTGTTGACACTCTGTTGATGTGTTAGCAATGGGTCCAAAATCCCAGGTCGGTTCCGGGTCTGGTTCTAACCCGGAACCGAACCGTTGCAACGGGTTTCCACACAAAACCCGCTCCTCAAAAGTCAACATTTCTTGCTTGAATTAAGTATTTCAGTTCTGAACGTATCACAACATGTTCAATACGTAGATTGTGCAGTTTTAGTCGCTCTTTCACCTCCCGCTTTCAGATTTGCGATCTGACAAGTATTCGTTGAGTCGCGATCGAAAACCCGTCAATTTCGCTTAAATTCAGCTTTTATTTCACAGCCACTCAACGAATATCAGTCGGATCGCAAATCTGAAAGCGGGAGGTGAAAGAGCGACTAATGCTGCACAATTTACGTACTGATCATGTTATGATACGATCAGAACTCAAATACTTAATTGGAGCCAAAGTGGTAGGAACTGTAAAATGGAACCGCGGTCCGGTTCGAACACGTCCCCGAACCCGGCGTGTACCCCTGTTTTCCGGGCAACAACCTGGACTGGACCATCCGGTCCGGTTCCAAACCCGGACTGCAGCGGGGTAACCCGGAACCGTTGCTATCACTACTCTGTTGACGCTCATTTTGAGACATGGTAACGGTCCTGTCGTGAGTATTGTGCCTAGAAAGGGCGCCGATAGTTCGATGATGGATCAACGTCATCGCATAGCCCTTGATTTTCCAAGATGCAAGGCCTAAAATCATTGACGCTCCGTTGACGATCATTTTTAGGGCATAGGGACGACGATGACCAACTCATTTTCGCCTTGAAAGGCGGCCGCTAGATCGATTATGGGTTAATGTCACCATACAGCCCATGCATTGTCCAACATGCAAGGCCAGAGGTCGTTGATGCTCCATTGACGCTCATTCCGAGGGCATAGTCGCGTTGTTGTGGCAATCATTTTCACCTGGAAAGGCGACCAATATTTCAAGAAAGGCTTAATGTCGCCGCACCGCATGTGCAGTTTCCATGATGCAAGGCCAAACATTGTTGACGGTCCGTTGATACTCATTGTTAGGTCATAGTAGTGATGTTGTCGCAACGTTTTTCGCCTAGAAAAACGGCTGACAGTATGATCATGGCTTAATGTCGCCTCGCTGCCATTGGAATTTCCCAGATGCATGGCCAAAAGTTGTTGACGCTGCATAGACGCTCAATTTTAGGACATAGTAGCGATGTTGTCACAACCATGTTTGCCTTGAAAGGCAGCCGATAGTTCGATTATGGATCAAAGCTGCTGTACAGCCCTTGCAGTCTCTATGATGCAAAGCCAAAAGTCATTGATGCTCCATTGACGCTCATTGTTAGGACATACTAGCGATGTTGTCGCAACAATTTTCGCCTAGACAGACGGCTGATAGTATGATTATGGCTTACCGTTGCGCCACAGCCCCTGCATTTTCTATGATGCAAGGCCAACAGTCGTTGACGCTCCGTTGACACTCATGTTGAGGACATACAGGTGATGTTGCCATAACCATGGTTGCCTCGAAAGGCGGCCGATAGTTTGATTATGAGTTAATGTCACCGAGTAGCCCTCTGGATTTCCCACGACAAAATGGCAAAAATCATTGACGCTCATTTTTACGATGTGGCAACGAGCTTGTCATTTCCGTTTTTCGCTATAACACCCACCAATGAATTCACTTTCGCAGTATGTGACAATGCCGCCCATTGAATGCCAAATGTGTAAGACTCAAAATCGTTGACACTATGTTGATGCTCACATGAATCACATAGAAACAGCCTTTGTACGCACAATAATTGTATGCAATGAATCATATACACATTATTGACATCCAATATTGCGTTTGTTAGTATTATGGTTTGCATCCAGGAGTTTTGTTACCTCTCAATTTCTGATCAACTGCTACCAACTCTATCTGAGTGAGAGATAATGTGGCCCCAGCAGATTCCTGCACTTCTGGCCGGCAATTTACGGCATGTTGATCATTTCACTAAGTGTTGCTAAATATAGCTCAACTTCCTCACTTTTCCCTATCCAGCTCCTTCTCCTCGATTTCCATGACGCACCATAAGCAATACCAAACATCTCCACCAAGTGCATGAGGTCTGTGCAGAGAATCATGCGGTTGGATACATGGATCAATGAAGCATGATGGTCGTCGTTCAGCCAGATTCGTCATGAGCACTGACCCCTCTTTCTGTGACACGTATGACATCACTCACTTGAATTTTGTTAGTATATTTCATCACTAATATAGCTTTTGCTTAGTCGCTTAACAGTCACTTGCAAATAGAAATGGAAAGTTTTGGCTGTTTTTCCTCGTGATTTGGATTCTAGAACTTTCACATGGTGCGTTCGACCCTTGCACATGCACAGAAGAATTATCATGTCTCACAATTTGGTCACTGAAATCAAGAAAAAGCTGACACAGAGCAAAATTGGTAAACAAGTTGCTTTTCTCCAAGATATAACATCAAAAATTACACTTTGCCTATCTATTCCTCCGCTGACACAGGAGCCATCACCATGTCTTCGTCTTTGTCCGAAATCTATACGGTGATTAGGTGGAGGCTGTATGCAGCGGTAAAAGCATACTGGTTCAACAGGCTTCACTTTCAGCAAAGGTGCAGGATCGCGCACTGCGGCGGGCTCAAGACCAGATATGCTCGTGTTCGACCACAGCTTCACTGAACCTATCCTAATATGACTACTTTCTCATCGAAAGGTCCCTTGAGGCGTGGGCAATATTCCGGGGACAATCTCAGGACACTCCATAAGCTCTCCAAATGTGGTTGGTGCAGGTGCCTCAGGGTCATTATCCGTTTGGGGTTGAACGATGGCCGGAAACCTCAATTCGGATGTGCAGTACTTCTTATCTCTGTCACGGAAGTAGTCGGCTGTATCCTCCCATCCCAGTTGTGTCAATTCGTCAAGCTTCATCTGCTTCTGCCGAAACCTCTCCATGCACTGCTGTACCATTTTGATGATTGTGCCCATCACCCAGCCGGGTTTGTCATCATCTCTCAGCTTGCCCTGCTCTGTGTCTCCATCATCCTCATCTTCCCTATCCTCCCCATCGTCAGAACTTGCAAGATCACTCTGACTGTCACCAATAGAAACCATCATCTCCTCAAAAGACTTTTAGGGCTCCCTGTTTGTCAATCCCACGATTTCAGCATGCTTCATATCTTCCTGCTCCTGCTGAACCGCTGCCTCTGCGTCTTCGACTCAGATTCTTGCCGTAGCAGTTTCACTCTCCATATAATCCTCAATCCATTTGTCTTTCTCTTCATTGGTTAGGAAGTGCATTTCTCTTTGATTCTCCGCCGCAAGCTTCTTTTTGGATCTCAAGCTACGCAATGCCCCAAGGACTCCGACTCTTTTTGCCTCCAAGCCGCTCTTGCCTTCATTTGGTTTATGACGTTGTTGGGTAGACCGCCTTGTTGATTTGCCGTATATGCCTGCCGGAAATAGCGAAACATTCTTTTTCAGAGTCTGGACCATTGTAGTTTTCGTTGAGTTTGTTGTTGGGTGAGATGTTGGATGTTGCAAGATATGGACAATATAGAGGCAAGCTGTGTCTTTTATGTCAAGGTTAGTACGTTTACTCATCTAGAAAAATGAAAAACCTCCATTTTGACTGTCAAGAAACAGGGATTGGTTAGGCTAACCGTACAACATGACTTGATTGTTAGCGTCAGTTTCATGTAATATCCTGGGGATTCTGTGAGACAAACATTGGCAGACATCCTTTCCCTTGAACATTGTCCTATTTATAGCTGACACTCATGCCATTTTGGCTGTCGTACACCACAATTTATCCCTGTTGACAAACACACAACAATGGACTGAGATATTGCACATTGCGGGGCTGTGGGAAGCCCCTGCAACTTGCAGCTATACGCAGCAGAATTCATCTTGAGTATAATGAACATTTTGGCAGCTAATTATTCCATTCTGACATGAAGCTAACTATATAATCCTCAGGACTTCCCACTTCTTTTCGTTATCATCTTCCTCTCCTATTCCACACCAGCAAATGATGGATTCACAACCACCTCAGCCAGGTCTGAGCGGATCTAAATCCAGCCGATTGGCAGGCTCTTCGTCAAATACGTCACTTATCGGCACACAGCAAGAATGCAGACACCAGTTAGTCAACCGCGACGCTGCCTATGAAGTCAGCAGAAATATGACCCAGTATGCACAGTTAAAAATGGTACGTAAGACTGGAAGCAGCATGAATAAGAAGCAGCATGCAGTTGGATGTGAGAATATCCATACCAGGGTCAACGGCAATCAATTAACAGTAAACCGCACAGTGGTTGTACTCCGAGAGCTAGGTGACCAATTCATGGCTGGCAGTGACGGAAAGCATCCATTGTCGACCAGGGTATTTGTCTGCACAGTCCGCGAAATCGAACATCATAATGTTGCAAGCTCTGGGATTGTGGCGGATGAATTTCCTGAGAAGCATCCCCAAGAGAGGACGAAACAGGCTTTGATCACCTTGGAGGAGGCTACGGAAGCATATATAGTTGATGTAATAGCCGCATCTCATTGTTTGAAGCAGCAACAAATTTCTTGTAGGTGTTCAACATGTCTGCGACGATGGCAAGGCAGGGAGGTCGTGTACAGCTGGAACAGACCGATGTGCGCCTGGGCTTGAAAATGGCCAAAATGGCCAAAGAAGGGTTTTCGCGTGCCGCAGTAGAGGAAACGCAATATCTCATCAAGAAACCTCGCGCTGAGGTCCGAGAAGAGAAGGAGCGGGGTGTTGAGTTGGCTGGGCATAAGAAGGTGAAGGCTGCGATAGAGAGACACCCGGCTATGCTTCGTTGAAACCACATGCCCGGATGCCCTCCTTGCCACAATGGCACCGCAAAAAAATCTGCAGACACACTGGAGACGGAAAGGCACACATCCACCTCAGCCCAACCGACGCAGACAGCGAACTCCACAGCTGACTCCAGAGGCGACTGCACAGCCGATGCCACCTCTGCCCAGAACACCACCCACCTGGACCGGTGACACTCCCAGTGCTCAAACACTCGAATCATCTATTTGGCGGCCGGATATGCCGATTCACATACATCTCTTTCTTGTGCTACATCTATTACCCTTGATACTTCTGCCCAGGATAGCAAGCACGATACAGATTTTGATCCAGATATGCTGCCTGATGAAGGAACATCCACCGGTTAGTACACTATCTGCTGTGTGGTAATGCAGCTAACATTCATTTTGAAGACCAGAGCAGCCTATTGAGCGAACCTGGCAGTGATGAATAGCATTGATCGAATGGCACGGCATATTGGAGAGTATTATTATCCTGAATTCGCGGATACTGCAAAGTATATTTTAAAGGATATATTCATATGTATTATTGAAGAACAATGTAGTGATCAAGAAGAAAGTAAATGGAAACACTAGAAAGGCTGCCAAATCAATGTGAATGATAGACTATGCCAAATCAAAAGGGTGCATATTGTGGATACAACCGTGGCAAAATGAGCATCAACGGAGCGTCAACGATTCTTGGTCATGTATCTTGGGTAATCCGGGGGCCGATAGGTTACAAATTGTCATAAATGAAGTATTGGCTGCCTTTATAGGCAACAGAGAACTCGAAACGCTCTGTGCCCCATCATGCAAATGAGCGTCAACGGAGCGTCAACGATTCTTGGTCATGTATCTTGGGTAATCTGGGGGGCGATAGGTTGCAAATAGTCATAAATGAAGGATTGGCTGCCTGTATAGGCAAATGAGGAAGTGAAACGCTCCCTGCCCCATCATGAAAATGAGCGTCAACGGAGCGACAACAATTCTTGGTCATGTATCTTGGGTAATCTGCGGGGCAATATGTTGCACATAGTCATAAACTAAGTATTGGCTGCCTTTATAGGCAAAAGAGGAAGTGAAATGATCCCTGCCCCATTATGAAAATGAGCGTCAACGATTGTTGGCCTTCCATTATGGTTGATTACAGTGCGATGTGGCCGTTATTGTCCATGTACATGGTTTTGACTGATTTGGTACGCTACAAGGCTCATGAATACTTAGTGGTTGCGCTGTAAATACAATGAGTTGTTACTGTCCCGGAGGATGTGGCTGGAATGTTCCTTACATATCTGCCCATAAGGGCTGCCATGTCCTTGTTTATGGATGCTTGTGATCAAGCACCACATATATTACCGAAGATGCAAGACCCAAAATTGTTGACGCTCCATTGACACTCATTTTCAAGAAGGGGTAGGGAGTGTTTTGCTTGCTTTTTTTGCAACAAAGGCGGCCAATACTTTGTTTATGACTGTATTTGACCTGTCACACCTGCAGATTACCCAAGATACATGACCAACCATCGTTGACACTTTGTTGACGCTCATTTTCAGGATGTCGTAGGGCGCGTGTGTCTTTTCGCATTGACAATTAAGGCAGCCAATTCATCGAAATGGACTGTGACATAGAAATGTCAATATTATCCGATCAACAGTAGCATATCTGAATAGGACCAGAAATGTGAAACGCGAATTGCTGAACCGGAGATTGGAACTGACATGTCTTGCCAAACCCGGCAAAACCCGCTTATTGACGGGTACAGGCCTGGGTTTGGCCCGCCATGAGTCTGCGAGCGGGTTTTTGAACGGGTCTGGAACCGAACCGACCCGTTTTTGCGGTCCAAAACCGGACCTCTGGTGGGTTACCCGGACCCCTTGCTAACACTGGCGCAATCTACATAATGAATATGACACGATACAATCACAACTAAGATACGTAATTGGAGCCAAAAAGGTGCACTTGAATTGCGATGTGTTTGGTGGTAGAGCCGGCCCGATTGGAACGGTCCGGGTTTTCGTGCGGGAAGACCTGTTCCAACGGTTTGGTTCCGGTTCCACTCCTTACCGGTAACCATTCTAGCGGGTTGGAACTGTTGCTACCAGTATTCGGGGATGGTAAATTGACTTGCTCTTGATATTCTTTTAAGTCCCGGGTGCTCATGATGATTTCCCCGATACCCTCTCATTGCTCTCTATCTCGTCCTCCACTCTACCATCACCTAAGAACACGATGTTAACTCATTGCTCTCTATCACTCCATTCCATGACCATGAGTTAACACCGAGTACAGCATACACCTAGTACAGCATACACTGAGTACAGCACACACTGAGTACTCCATATGCTGCTTACTTGCATCATCCTAAGATCGACTGTCTCCCTCTCCCAGCCAGTCTCTCATCTCTCGGCATACCATGTTGTACTCAATTCTCTACATTTCAACAATTCCGAGTTAACCAATGAATAGAGTCTCAGCTCCAGTCACGCCTCCCTCCCGAACTACCGCCTCCAGATTGACTGCCTCCAAGTACTCCTCAAATCTCGCTCGATCATGGTACCCAAGTACATCTCCAAACTCACTCGATCACAGCCTCCAAGTATAACTCATAACCAGCATCATTACGGCCTCTAAGTTTGCACTATCATGGCATCGAAGTGCATCTCTAAACTCGCTCGATCACGGCCTCCAAGTGCATCTCCAAACTCGCTAGATCATCGCCTTCAACGGCATCTCCAAACTTGCTCGAATACGGCCACATTGTGCATCTCCAAACTCGCTCGATCCCAGCCTCGAAGTGTATTCCTGAACTCAGTCTATCATGGCCTCCAAGTGCATCTCCAAACTCGCTTGATCTCAGTCCCCAGGTGTATCTCTAAACTCGCACAATTACGTCCTCCAACTTCCCACGATCACAGCCTCCAAGTGCATCTTCAAACTCGCTCGATCACAGCCTCCAAGCGTATGTCCCAACTCGCTCAATCACGGCCTCGGAGTGCGTCTCTAAGTTCAATTGATCAGGGTGTGGGGAGACGGTGGCACTAGAAGGCAGACAGCCCATCATCACCACTCCGTTGCACCATGCATTGTATCTGAAGGGAGAATTTGTGGGAAAGAGCGGTTCTAGCTCGAGGAGCGTAGACAGAGGGTGAGAGGATATGAAGGAATACCTGGCCATGATGAACCTCACAATTTGCGTGGATCAATGAATGCTTTGCAAGAGTGCGTGAAGATCCACAAAAATTGTGTGGATCTTCAAAAGCTCGGCAAGAAGGCATAAAACCAGAAGCTGGGAAAGATAGAGTGTGTATTTCGTATCATGAGATGATGTCTATCTTCCCCGGGGTCTGCCAAATATATACTGCCTGTCGCTGAGTCCATCTGCGTTATCCCTGTATCTCTGTTTGCATATATATAGAGAGACTTTGATAATACATGCCATACTATGACGTAGTGAATCTTGTGACTGTAACAAAGATCAATATGATTGATGTAATGCCTTGCGGTTATGGGACCCTAAGAACCACTGGTGTGAGAATATGGCACCAAGTCTCCCGCAGAGCTTGTGCAGAGGTCTGAGCTGTGCTCAAAGTCTCCAGCAGACCTGCGCAGTGGTCTCAGCAGCTCCACAATTTGACTATCCTAATAGTCAAATCTTGTAGCATGCTGAAAGCACTTCCATCACTGCAGGTGCTTTCAGGAGCACGTGGGAATGCTCTTGCAGAGTCTGAGAGCACTTTGCAAAGCTCCAGGGGGGGGGGCTGGGAGCATCTGGAAGTACTTAGAAGCACTGGTGAGGGCTACCGGAGTGTCTGGGAGATTTGCATATGACTTCCGGACCAAATTACATCTTGCTGATGAATCCAGAAGGCAGAATAAACATATCCACACAATTATGTGAATCGGGGGGAGGATACAGATTGCTTGTTTAGACAGAGAATGGACAATCATCACATCATAGTACTACATTGATACCAACACTTCCAGATGGGCTTCTCCTGCACCTTATCCATACCAGAGCCCAATTTAATTCATGGAACAGTAGTTAAGATGATCACAGATGAATTTTCGACAGCAAAAAACATGAATTGTGTCCCAGTAGCATGTTTTCAGGACATCGACAAACAAGATACCTGATGTGGTATGCCTTCACCCCACGGTAGATTGGAATGGCGATGATTTTGCAGTGGTAGGTATGTGGAGAGCTTCCAGGGCAAGCGGCATCTTGCCAGATGTGCAGCCAGAGGGGTTCCACAGTCCCTAGCAGCAGACCCATAATAAACCAGTCTGCTGAGAAGATCAAATTAATCATCTACTGGTAGTTACACAGGAGGATATCCCAGACAAGGTTGCCAATTGGTTCCATGCAGTCAATGCTGAGGTGCACAAACAAGTCCAGAATAGAATGCAACTGTGTGAAAATGCTAATCAGAAACGAGATGCAGATACCAATGAACTTGTCGATTCACAGAAGCATGTGGACGACCAGGCACTTATCCTCATCATGAAGCAGGTGGAGTACCACGGATTGGTACTGTATGCCTCTGATGATATTCAAGATGATGCAGTGCCACTTTAGGTTGACGATGCAACTGCAAAGGAGATGGTATAGCTGAAATGAGAGATTACCGCCAAGAACATGCTTAGTAAGTTGATCAAAGCGAAACTGGGGGCAGCCTTACAGAAAATGAAAGAAACCAAGAAAGCATTTGCAAAAACCGAAGCCCAGAATGCAATGCTCAGCGAACTGATGGAGTTGGCCATAATGAAACTGAATGCGATACAGAAGTCCTTAATTCAAGTGAAGACTAACTTGGCACCCGACAGCACTTTCCAAACTAACTCCAGAAATAGCATATTTAACGTCAAGAGGACCAGATTGCCCACTTGTGATGGCATTGGAACCCTTGACTCCATCACTTGATTCCAATCTGCCTGGCACAACCACTTTGAGTGTCGTGCACAAGAGTTAGGCTTGACAGACAAGTTTGGAATTCTATTGACACATAGTTGGGCCACCATGGTACTGCTTTAGATTGGGCTAACTACTAATTCTCGGCACATGCATGTGCAGGCAAAGCTTGGCAAGACTTTTCTGCCATAGTTAAAGAGATATTTATCCCTCCCAATGATGTAACCAAGGTGAAACAGAATTGGGAGTCACTACAAATCTAGATGATGAGGGTGTGTCCACTTTGAATGCATGTTTTTGAGTACTTCGATGCCAGCTAGTACTCCATGTTCCTCACTCCGACAAACACCTTCATGACTCATAGTAGTTTAACCTTGAGAACAACCTAGAAGCTTCCAAGGCTTTAAGTGAGAATTTTGGGAGTCAGCCTACAGCATCACTCAACAAAATTATGGGCCATGTCTCTCGAGTGGATGCCACACTTAACTGCAAACTGGAACCGACACAAGTGACTTTAACAAGAATGGAAGGGAATCTGACAGATGGCGGCTGCTGATGACGCATCAACTGGCACTGTTATGCAAGTGGGGAAGTGGGCCACTCCACCTGTACATGCCCAAACATGGAGAAGGTTTTGGCTGCATGGAATGAGAAGAAAGTGGCAGCAAACAATAGCATAGAGAAGAAAGAGAATGTGGAGGAGGAGAGCCTTAGAGATTCCCATGGTGGCCACAAGCAAGGTGGCTATGGCAGCAGAGATGGAAATAAATCACAGAGCCTCTGCTTAGCCCAGACTTTGGGAGGAGAAAATGACCATGCCAAGGTACCTAAAGTGTAAGAATTTTCTGACAGTGTAAGTGATGATGATTATGATTCACATGATTTGGGCTTGCAAAATGGTGATGGGAGCAATTAGTTGCAAATCAACTCTCTAAAATCAACACTACTACTGTGTCTTCTACAATGAAGACATTTACATGTTATCATCATCTCAGTATAAGTGATAACAACACCTTAGACCATCTTCATTTCGATGGAATGCCGTGATTGATGTGAGGATACTGCAGGGTGATGTACCATGCGATGACTGGGAAATGGCTGCCCAAATCCAGTACCTCCATGGTTTTCAGCCTGACAATGAACTGGATGAGGATGTAGTATGATAAGCCGCTCACACCATAGGTATTGAAATTGTTGATGAGAACCAACCATGTTGCACAGGCCACTGCCCGCTGGCTAAATAATTCATGGTTAGTGTGCGATATGATACTGGTGAATCACCTGAGCTCAAGAAGTCACCACATGACTTTCAAGAAAAGCTTAAAGATTTCGAGAAGTGAGGCCTGTTTGTCACACCATTATATCAAACAACATGGATTGAGCCACAAGTGAGGATTGAAATCTCACCCACAGAGAATCACAAGAGTCCGCACCGACCCACATACCAACTGCCACCCCATGAAGACACAGAAATACAACATCAATTGGAAAAGGCACTTCAGATTGAATTTATATGCCCGACTAGCAGTACTAAATGCTTTGTAGTACTATTTGTACCCGAGAAAGATGGGGGCTGGAGAATGTATATCAACTATCATGCTGTCAACTGCATCACCAGAAATGATTAATACCCATTACCCAATATCAAGAAGCTGGTGCAACTATTTGGTGGATCATCATACTTCTCAAAGATTGACTTAGAATCTGGATATCACCAAATAAGGATTTGTGAGGGAGATCAACAAAAGAGGGCCATTTCAATAAAATATGGCCTCTATGAGTGGGCGGTTCTACATTCTATGCCAGCCAACACACCTAGGCAATGTATATGAGTCACAAACCATCTGCTTGCATCTAACTCCGAGTTGAGAGAATATGTTTCTGTCTACCTTGACGATGTCCTAATCCATAGTTCAACTTGACCAGAGAATCTGGACCATGGGCAAAGGTTGTTCAACACTTACAGAATGCGGGCCAGAAGCTAAAACAATCCAAATGCGAGTGGTTCTGAAATGAAATTGAGTATTGTGGGTTCCAGATCAACCAAGCAGGAGTACATGTGATGGGGTCAGAGATGGAGGCAGTAGCTAAATGGCCCTGACCTTGGAATTCAAAGGAAATCTGGGGTTTCCTTGCACTGACAGCCTATCACTGAAAGATCAGTCACCACTATGCCTATGTTATGTTGCCCCGATAAACTATGTGCAAATTGGATCACAATATCATCATGCGAGACAGATGTAGAGAGCAACAATTAAGGGATGTCGGAACTGTACCTTCCGCTTGATCTGGACAGGCAGAGGAGGCTTTCAAGCTGTTAAAAGATACCATTTGTATGGCACCTGGGCTGACACTACCTGAGGAAGAGGGCGAGTAGTTGCTGCATTCTGATCCCAGCAAAGATGCAGTAGGTGCAGTACTGTAATTGTAGTGACAGTATGGAGAGACCGGAGTCATTGCCCTTTGGAGCAGGAGGCTCAAGAGTGCAGAGACGCAATATCCCACCTCCAAATGAGAACTTCTAGTGATTCATGATGGAGTGGTAAACTGGCACAACTACCTCCATTAAGACAGAAATGTTACAGTCCATACAGACCATCCCACATTGAGACACATACTGACACAATCTTGACTCACAGCATGACAAATGGAGTACTTAGCAACTTTACAATATTTGATATACAAAATGCACTACTTTCCACGAGTGCAGCACCAGGTGGCTGATGCACTGTTGAGATGTTCAGACATTATACAGGAATGCTGTTAAGTCTCCCAATGTTGACTCTTGCAGTTGGTAATTAAGGACTCCATAGAGTGACTGTGAGAAGTGGCCAATGAAACAAAGGACAACAGCTGTATTAAAGATACAGTACAAATACTAGTGTTGAAGGATAGCCAAGAACAGCCGCTGAAGGCATCCGCTCCTGGTACAGTACAACGGCATGGGCTCGCAGCCACCATTTCTCCCAGCATGATCACCTGCTCTACCTCAACCTCCAGAAACAGCACTCTGATCAACTCAAAGATGATCAGTGTCAGCTCTATATTTTGACACCCCTAATAAACAGAATCCTCCTACAAGTACATGACACTGCAATAGAAGGCCATTCCGGAGCAGCGAAAACATATATGGCAATGAAACATTGATTCATCTGCCCAGGGATGTGGAAAGGAGCGCAAGACTACACAAAAGGCTGCGACATGTGCGCACAAGTTAATCAACTGGCTGGGAAAGTAGTGGGATTGCCAAAACAACTACCAGTTGTACAAGGTGGCTGGGAGTACATTGGGGTAGATTTCATTACTGGTATGCCAATATCTTTGGGAGGGAATGACTGCATTGTGGCCTTCATGGACCACTTCTCCAAATGTGCCCATGTGCTGCCCTGTATTGAGACCATTCATGCCGCAGAGTTTGCACAGTGACTTGTGCCGGCCATCATATAAGTTCATGGTGTTCCCCAAGATATCATTAGCGACAGAGACATGCATTTTATGTCTGATCTTTGTGCAGAAGTGAGTATGAGGTTGCAGACTAAGCTGCTCAGGTCAACACCATTTCATTCACACACAGATGAGCTGTCAGAGATCTCAAATAAGCAGGTTTCCCAATATCTACAGGCGTTCACCATTCACCCTCAAGACCAGTGGGACACTATGCTTTCAGTTGTACACTATGCATGCACCATATTAATACACATATCCACTGACTCAAGCCTGTTTGAACTTGACCGATAATACACACCATCTATTCCATGGGACTTCATTGTGGGCCAAAGGCAGAATAATGAAATATGGGGCCTGGAATGCACAGCATTCATCGAACGATTGCAGGCCTCATTACCAGATTCCCTGGACCACCTTCGCAAGGCAGAAGATAGCCAGATGGCGGAAGCATTCTAGAGCAGAATGCTATTCACCCTTGAAGTCAGAGACTGCATGATGTTGAGTAAAAAAGTTCTGCCACTAACATATGCAAACCTAGAACCTTTTCGGTTTAAACTGCAACACGGATAACCTGCACCCTACAAGATCCCTATGTTCTGTGGGCCAGATTCTGTCGAATTGGAATTACTTGCACATATGATTGTCCACAATACAGTAAACATCAGTAGACTTAAGAAGTACACTGCAGATTGATTGTGAGAAATGGCTCCTCCTCCTCCTCTTCAAATGATATGAGATAAGGATGGCACATCTCAGTGTTGAGGTACGATGGAAGGGATTACATCCCATAAGCGGTCGCCGGACGTCAAAGGCAGTTACATATTTCACATCCAATGGGAAGGCTATGACAATGAAGTGTCATGGGAACCAGCTGCCAATCTTGCAAAAGCAAAGCAAATGATAGCTGACTACCAGGAACACCACAGATTGGGAGAAACGAAAGTTCAATGGAAAAGGAAGAGAAAACGCTGCAGAGTCAATACATACTGGTTACACTGTGTCATGGAGTCGATGACAAGCAGGTTTATTGTTTTTTCGAGCAGTATTTCTGACTTGTTAGCAATAATGCAATGTGGGCAGAATGGAAGGGTTTACATAAGATGCGGCTCTGCAGAACACATGGGCCTGAAAGGGGAATGTGCATATTGATACAATTGAGTGGATCAGCAGGAGAATAGAGATTACTCACTGAGACAGAGAACAGACTATTGTCACTTCATACTACTTCAACTTACCTCTATCATAATATCACATGTCTTATGCAATAGTGAAAGCCTGTGTAGCTGAGTATGTGTGTGTATATGTTAGGAATTATCTGCTCTATTATATACTAAAATATCTCATATCAATATACAGTCAATTAATTACTAACTGAGCAATCTTCAACTGAGGCAAGTGACAACATAGTCCTTCCAATTGTGATCTCTTTACTCTCCATTAGCTTAATACTCCTTCACAATACTTATTTTATCTTCTTCAATTCAAAATAGTAAACAATACAGAAGAAAAAGAATTAATTATTGTGAATTTCTTAGAAATAAAACATGTCCTATGAATTTATTTCCTAAAAACCTTCTCAATGAAAGTTTCATTCCCAATTTCAATACCATTTCTGTGACAATTATCATTGTGACAAGTAACTTCAAGCTGAAATAATAGTTATGTTATACAGTTGACTTGTTATACAGTTTAGATCTTTAGCAATAATCTTAATACACATCTACACCTCATAATACTTGGATTCACCATTGTAACTATATATATATATAATTACCATACATATACTTATAAGATTTAATATAGATATACATATCATTACAACTATTTTCAATTATTCCTAAGCTAATTCCAATACTCATTTCAACTATTTCCATTACGGTACTGTGCTTTAAGTTGGCAGACCTTATCAGTAACATTGTGAAGTAGTCTGTATGAATCTCTCCTGTTATGTAGTAGATTATTTTTTTAATACTTGTTGTTAGTGACAGTAAGTTAGAAAACACATGTGTAATAGTTGGGATTTAAAGTTGGTTTAAGAGATTGAAGCTTTGTATATGTTTCATACTATCTACTCCAAAGATATAGTGTATTATATTAGTTATAGATGAATAGTTGACTACTGCTTTTCTGTCTTTAGTCAACCACTCCTCCAAATACAATAATCAGTCTATGTATCAATGAATATTTATCTGGGTATTCAGCTAAATTCAAAACAAAATAGAATTTAGTAATACCTTTTCCAACAAGATGTTCTCTAAGTACCTTTTCACACTATATTATGCAATTATTGATGCCCTCGAGAGATGACAATACATACTTGAAAGCCACTATATGATCTTTGCTTGAATAATGATTGTACAGACTGAAAGCTCTAATGGTATATATGACATTAGGCTGAGTGACATTCAAGACATAGATAAAACTTCTGATTATTATCCAATACATAGTTGGATTGCATACTCTTTCCTTGGATATTCTCTTGTTGAGCTTTATTACCACTTGTGTGGGAGTAGAGCTAAATTCATCTATGCTGAACATTGTCAAGATGTTGTACTGAAAGTTGTAATAATTGATATCTATTATATAGAGCTCTCAATTAAGCTTAATATTGATACTGATATCAAATGATATATTTTGAATATTGTATATCTGTAATATCTGTATCTTCCATTCCATAATTTTAGTAATTGAAACTTTATGGGAAATTAAAAGGAAATTATAGCCATATACAATTGCTATGGGAATGACTATATTTTCAATCTTATTGTGGAATATAAATAGTTCACAGTTAATATATGATACAACCAACTCTATTAAGTACTTGATATTGTTGAAAATAGGACATCAAATAAACAAGTACAACTTTAGACATTAACAAGACTTTTTGAACATAGTAGAATGATGCACAATGTCATTGATTGTGTAGCATAGATTATTACGATATGAAAGTATTTCTGTCATGGGTATATCAAGAGATGTTCGTCCAAGTCATCATTTAGTAATAACATGTATATATTCATTTAATGGATATCGAGGTAGTATATGGTGGTGATTGTAAGTATCAGTCTAATATAGTCCAATTGAGCAATTTGAACATTTATAGTTTAGTAGTCAATCTCTTTGACTAGGTATTTCCTTTAAAGACCTATCTAGGCTTGAACTGCTGTACAGTCCCTACTCCTTTGGAATTGATCTTGTATATTATGCCACTTGGCAAATGTTGGGAGAAAGGAATTTCATGTATTGTAATTTTCTGTAAGCTTTATAATCCACGGTAGTTTCCCATAATAACCATGACAGAGTATAATGGAATTCAGCCTAGAGCCTTTATATGAAATGTGAATAACTCACCTATAGTATACAGTAAGCTTATAGTAGTATTTCTACATTATTTTTATACCATCTATGTGCCCTTAGTGTTATAGCAAGAATATTTGTAATTGTCTGAATTAACAGATGAGAGGTTACTTGAACAATTCCTTCAGGTCATGAACACCTGTCACAGTCTGCAGATTGAATATAGAATATTATTTTCTTTTATAATATGATATGTAATTTCTAGCTATCAACGTCTGTCTCTATAGATACATTCTGTTGAGTATACTTGAAGGGGGTGAATCTAGTGGAATTTAGAGGATAATTCAATACAATCAGACAGGGGCAATTTCGTTTAGTTGGAGGGCAGTAATCTGGCATGATTGGCAGGGTCATTCTGAATTCAATACAATTGAATGGGTATAATTGAGTGCAGTCACAGGGAGGTGATCTTGTGGGATTGGACAGATAACTGAATGCAATTGGAGGTGAATAATTGAGTACACTTGCAATGCATGATTGAATGGATTTGGTGAGTGTAAGTGAGTAGGCTGTGAGGGGTGTGACCAAGCAAACATGTAGAGACAATTGAATGCACTCAGAGAGAAGTAATTGAACTTGGATGAGGCAGATGGAGTGGGCTTCGAAGAGGTGACTAAGTACACGTGAGGGACATTTGCAGATGATGATGTAGCTCACTTGGTGATGTCCTCAGAGGAGATCAGTCTGGACTGGCTGGAGTTGGTATATTGATATTGTCATTGTATGTTGGCTGCAGTGGGTACTAGGAAGCTGGCTGGTGACAGTTGATCTTGGCTGGCTGAAGATGGTGCATGGAGAGTATCATCTAAGCTGGCTGCAGATGGTTCATAACAGTTTGCTGGGGAAAGCCTATTGTTGGCAGACCGCAGATAGTATTCAGTCAAAGTGGGCCAATTATTAGATGAAATTGCATTGAGTAGTTAGCTTGAAATTATTAGAATGTTATGTGAGACTGTAAAATACACTCTCTGAGTACTGATGTCAGGTAATATATCAGAGCTGGCTGGAAGAAATTCTTCTGAGCTGTCAGGGGCTGACTGCACGCAGTAGTTAGAGAAAGCCAATCTAAGCTGGTGGGACTATCAATTGAGGATGGCTGTTGACTGTATTCAGCACTAACTTGAAATGCTACTATTACTAGAAACAGGCCTTGACTTAACTTTGGATTCTCAGATGCTGTTAGAGCTGTGCAGAATTTTAGACAGAGTTTAAAGATGGCAATGGAAGGTGGTGGGAGTATATGGGGGAAATGGGGTATGATATTCCAAATTTGATTCCAAAAGTTGGCTTAGACACACCAACAACTCAAAGTTCATGTTTCTTTAGATGAGTTCCCCTATCACCTTCTACCTTGTACCATTAGGGTCTCCAAACTCTGTCTATTTTGTCCACTTCTCTACTACCACTTGAGAATTAAAAGTTAAGTTATGGTCATTATCTACCAATTGTAGCATTCCAAGTCAATACCAAAAACAATCTCGACCAATACTCAATTGATTATCCCACCAGCATGGATCGGCTTTCTCTGAGTAGTATCTGTTACTTGCTGAAACTGTCCTACATTAGATTTCCTTGAAGCTATTCCTGTAGCTGACCCTCGGTAACTGGATATGTGTACTATTATGGTCGAACAGCAGAGCCAGAAGGCAGAGGGTCCAGAGTCAGCAAACAGCCACACAGCATGTTATATAGTGGTAGCACCGGTTCCAGACCGTCACTTGGGGTCCGGGTCCGGGTCAAAACCGAACCATTACCAAAGTGGCATTCAGGGTCGTCAATGAACACGAACTGTCATTGCGGATACAGTTCGATGGTAGACTCCCAACCCATCGGAATTGGGCGGGTTGTCAGCGGGTCTCCCAGCAGGTCCATCTATAGATTCATATAAGGGTCTTCTTTTTGCAGTGGGTTAATAGTATCTTATCAAAATCGTGGGTTCAGCAACCAGTAATACATTGTTGCATGCTTTGCAGTTTGCAATATCGATTGATTTGGAATCCGTGTTGTACCTTTGATATATTGTACATTCGCCTATCAGGGCGGTCAATGGTTCTGTTATGAGCGCAAAGATCCACGCGATGCCTTGATTACCTCATATGCAAGTACTAACACAGTTGACGCTCATTTTCAGGATGCAGCAGGAAGCATGCCGCTGTTGTTTTTGCCAGTAAAGGCTGCCAATATCTGATAAATGGGTGACTGCGACGAATTGGAACATAAATTACCCAGGATGTGAAGCAAAAGATCGTTGACGCTCCATTGACGCTTGTTCTCGGAATGAGGTGGTGACCATGTCGCTGTCTCTTTTCCTTATAGATGCTGCCAATACATCAGTGGTTTATAACAGCGACCAAATCATTGTTTAATTACCGTACTTACATAGTCACAAATCGTTGACTCTCCATTGACGCTAATTCTCAGAATGAGATGGTGACTGTGTTGCTGTCTCTTTTGCCTATACATGCTGCCGATTGGTCGGTTATGCGAAACAGCGAACAAATCAAGGTTCAATTACCGTACTTACAAAACCACAAATTGTTGATGCTCCAATGACGCTCATTTTCAGGATGCAGCAGGGAGTATGTTGCTGCTGGTTTTGCCAGTAAAGGCTGCCAATATCTGATAAATGGGTGTCTACAACTAATCGGATCATAAAATACACAAGATGCCAAGCCACACATTGTTGACACTCTGTTGACGCTCATTCTCAGGATGAGGCGGAGACCCTGTTGCTCTATCTTTTTCCAATAAAAGCTGCCAATACGTCGGTTACGCATAACAGTGACCAAATTATTGTTTAATTACCCTACTTACAAAACCACAGAATTTTGACGCTCCATTGATGCTCATTTTATTGTATTGTCTATTCAACATCTGCTGCCATCGATAATAGTTTTCATCATGATTTGAACTTATTGGCTGTCTTTCTGCCAGATTAAGACTCGGCCTTGTGGCAAAGCTGAGGGCAGTAACATTCTTGCACTGTTCGCTCTCACACAACTAAACTTTACATATTATTCCAAAAGATTCATTGCGCCTGCTATACATCAGTTTATCAACTGATATTCACAAGCTACAGCTCATCATTCACCCATGATATATCGCTAACTGAAACTCTCCGTCAAGATGCATTAAGCAGCTGGTGAAACATTGACGCATTCTGTCCTACGTTTTCTTCACTCCCTTATTCCTCCTCGTTTCGATTGCACTGACCCTCACCAACACCTCTTCAGCCTGTCACTTTCACTTCCGTAAGGGCCGACTCAATCCGGGTACGTGTGGCGTGGCCCTCCCATCCCGCTGCTCTGGGCATTCCAGATCCTCGATGGCATTGTCTTGCTGTATATCAGATTCAACATCTGCCCCGCAATTGTCTTCACTGTCATTTGAATTATCCAAGTACCCATCCCAGTGAAGGCAATATTCGGTGTCCAAAATGCTGTCAGTTGCACTATCCTCATCCCGTTTGACTGGAAGACGGTTGATTCGTCTGATTCAGCACACATCCAATCTATGAGTTCTTCCTCCAGGGAGGTCCTTTACACACAAAGCTGGTGGCAAAGGAGATCTTTCTGACAATGCGAATGCAGCCGCACCATGATGTTGAAAGAGTGACCAGGATGCTTTGACCATCTCTTCTGTGTCCGAAATCTATCCCACGGCGGTCCTCTGCTCGTATTCAGCCCGAAATTCATTCTGTGTTGCACATAGGATTTGGCTGCCCTGCCACATCTCCAAAGTGTCGTGAACCTTGGCCATTCTGTGCAATGTCCCGTCCTCCGCCTCCTGCTCCATTTCCGAGTCATCTTCTATGTTAGTGGTATCTAATGCTGGGTCAGCGCCCGCCAACATCCCGTTATTGGCTTGAGCAAACTGCCTTACAATAACCTTTTTGCAAAGGGTCTTGCCTGTGGCTTTTGACCGCCTCCAGCTGATAACATCTCGCCCAAGCGAAAATTGGCCTCCACTCCGACACCATGTGGTATGATAGAGGATATGTTGCGCGCAATCTTGGAATGATCAGCGTACAATAAGTGTGTTTCCTCCTGTTGTAGCCACCAGTCCATTATGTCCGGTAACTAAAATCTACTGCTAATCTCCATTGGGTCGGAGTGGTAATCATTGAGAATTGGATTCATTTGCCCGCTGTTCCTTGGCGCTTCAGGAGGTGAATTCAGAAAGAGCCTGGCGGCTCTCAATAAGTGTGATGCGCGATTGCTTCGTACGGGTGTTGTTTCAACCACATTGTCAGGCCTCAGGTAATGTACATTATTGCTGGACAAATGATATGGATCAAAGGATGATTAACTGGATCCTGAAGCCGTTGCGGAGAGAACAAGATTGCTGCTTGGTATGCTTTCAGGTATATTGACCGGCACACGTCGATGTTTGGCGCAGTATTCATTCTGCACATATTTCGGAAAGGTCGCTTGGTATTGCGTAGTATAGCATGTCTCGTCCTGAGGATAGATATCTATTCCATTGTCCCACTTCCTGCACAATTGCAATTTCCGGAAGGGATCGAGGATATGCGCAGAAATACGATGCATATCTGTTGATGGAGTCACTTCAGCACAATATTTTGAAAGTTTCTGTCGAGCTAACTTCGTGGTGAAGAACAAGTCTTTATTCTACTGAGTCTTCTTCTTGGCCAAAGCTCGCATCACACCATCCATGTAATCGAACATGTCGTTATGGACTGTGATAACATGATTCAATGTGGCTGTATGCGTCCCCGACATCCACGGTGTCCAATATCGCAATGGCCTCAATACTTTCATGATATAATTGACAATCGTCCATTGATCCTGAGTTGTGAAGATTGGCCGGCAATCACTGTATAGTAGATTTTGGAGCCACTCGTGAGTGAATTGGGGTAATCTGTAGGCTTGCTCAAGCAACCCCATCGTCGAGTGCCACCGTGTCTTCACATCCAGAATCAGTAGTACTGCAATGTGGACTTTGGCTTTTTGACAGTCAACGAACTCGTTTCGACAACCAGGTGTCAGCCTAATCAATTCAGCAAGCATTCTCTGCTACATGAAGTTCAGTTTCAGGACTTTCAAAATATTTTGAAATGCGTACTTTGTCAATTATCTTTGCTAAACCTGGTCCCATGGCTGACACGTTGTTGATTCTAGCATTGCCCTCTTTTCGAAGTCTTTGACTCTTCCCAATACCTATGATTTCATTCCCTCCAAACTGCTGATCCCGCTCATGGGCTTCCGAAGACTTGGTGCGGCCTCTTCCACCGAGACTGCTCATGAATGCACCCAACGCCAGCTGTATGACGTGCGCCATGCATGGTATGTGGTTTCTCAATTCAGGCCACTCGATTCCGGAGTCCTCACGTGTTGATTGCAGCTCGCGTGTCATTGGCTAATTTGAGGAAGCATTGTCAGTCGTAATTCCTAGCAAACGGCCATCGGTAAGCTCAACATGATCCAGCACGTCCTTCAAATCCACGGCTTGCCTTCCTCCTGTATGTTGGGCCATGATCTATCATCCTTGATCTGGTTTCGAACCCAGAAGAGAACAGGCGATCAACCTCATCGTAAGCGAGCTGTACTTCACGCAATGCTCAATTTCGATCCATATAGTGAGCAATGACTGACGTTAAGGCGAGTGTGTCAATTGATGTCCATCCGTCCTAAGCCAAACTAAGTGTATATGGTGATGGCAATTGCTTCACAATTGCATCCACTGTCAGTGCATATTCCCTCAGGCAAATGTTACTAATGGTTGTGTCGGAAGGCAGCACTAGGTCACTTCGTAATGCTTTATATGACCGTTGTAGCTCGAGACTCAATATAGCATTCCAGGCATTATGAGCTGAAAGAAATCCTTTCATGAGGTAACAATTCCATGTGACTTGGTGAAATGTGGAAGTTTCATTGTCCTCAGCTGCAAGTTTGGAATGTTTTGTCTGTCATTTTGGTCAATATGGATTAAGAGAGATGTCAACTATGAATTTCCTCTGCGAACTTACTATGGTAATTCTTCGACTACCTTGGCTCGTTAGGATGGCCGAAGCAGTTTCATCGACCGTTGAACTGATCAATTCGAGGACTTCTTACTTGGTAAATTCGTTCACATTCGCGATGTGAACTTTTGGCACCAAATGGTTTCCCATTGTGCTGGTCCCATTTTCTGATGGATGGCGATGAACTTGATCGCAAACGATGCATATTCATTCCAGGGCTGCCGGTCTCCTCAATCCCGCAGTGCAAACAAAATCTCCATCAAGATGCATGTCTAGAATTATTCCATGTAATCGGACATTTTGAGCCTACATTCATTGAAGCCCAGCAAGCATCAAAGAAGATTTGGAAAGTAAGGTCGCTCAAACCACCAATAAGCACATGTTCATTGTTGGCAGAGATCATAACCTCTAGCAATAAGGTATTTAAAGATCTTGAATCCAACATGGCGGTAGGAATTAGAACGCTGGGTAATGCAACTTGTGAGACAGCGGAAAGTAACGTTATAGTAACAGAGAATGCGGATTCTTAAATATTGACTCCTGCACTAGAAGCAAAAAAATCAGATCTGTGAGACATTGCATGCATATTGGTGAAGTTGTATATGAGCACATATTGCAAAGACTGACCACATAAAACACAATTTAGGAAAAGCACAATGTGCTTCATCGCTTTGCAGCTTGCTGAGCTTCAACAGAAATTGTTTACGCTCCGTGGGCACTCAATTGTAGGAGGCGAACACGATATCATCACTGGCCTATTTGCTGATGAACGCTGTCAGTGGGTTGATGGTGGGTTAGCTGCGTTCCATCGCCCATAAAGCATCAGAGATGCAAGATCAAAAATCGTTGACGTGCCGGTGACGCTTCGTTGACGCTCCGTTGATGCTGATTTTCAGATATTGAAACAATGTTGGTGCAGGCATTTTGGCCTAGAAAGCCAGCCGATTGTTCGATTATGGAACATTGTGGTTGCACAGCCCCATTATTTTCGGAGATGGAAGGCCTAAAATTGTTGATGCTCAGGTGACGCTCATGTTTAGGCCATAGTTACAATGTTGTCGAAAGCATTTTTGCCTAGACAGGCGGCTGAAAGTCCAATTATGAATGAATGTCGTGGCACAGCTTCTTCATTAACCAAGGTGCAAGGCCTGAAATCGTTGACGCTCCATTAACACTCCTTTTCAGGGCATAGTGACGATGTCATAGAATGAAATTTTGCCTTGAGCGGAGGCCGATAGTTCGATTACGGGTCAATCTCGCCGTACTGACCTTGGATTTCCCAAGATCCAAGGCAAAAAGTCGTCGACACTCCATTGACGCTCATATTTAGGCCATAGTAGCAATGTCGTTGCAACCATTTCTGCCTAGAAAGGTGGGTGGTTGTACGATTATGGGTTAATATTGCCGTACAGCCCTGGGGATTTCGAACATCCAAAGCCATAACTTGTTGATGCTCCATGGACACTCATTTTGAGGACATAGTAGTATTGCTATTGCAACAATTTTTGCCTAGAAAGGCTGCCAATAGTTCGATTATGGATAAACGTGGTTGCACAGCCACTTGATTTTCAAAGATGCAAGGCCTAAAATCATTGACACTCCGGTGACACTCATATTCAGGACACAGCAGCGATGTTGTTGCAACCGATTTTGCCTAGAAAGGCGGCCGATAGTTCGATTATATGTAAATGTCACCGCGCATCCCTTGGAGATATCCTAGATGCAAGTCCAAAAATCGTTCACGCTCTGTTGATGCTCACATTGATCACATTGACCTAGCCTTCATACAGTCAATGATTGTATGCAATGAATTGCTTACGCATCATTGACATCCAATACGGCAATTGTAAGCAGTATCATTTGCATCAAGGATCTTTGGTACCTTTCAATGTCTGATCAACCTCTATCCACGTTGTATGAGTGAGAGATGACGTGGCCCTGGGACATTCCTGTGCTTTCGGCCGGCAATTTACGGCATGGAGATCATTTCATTAATTTTTGGTAAATATAGCTCGACTTCCTCACCTTTCCTCATCCAGCTCCTTCTCCTCGATTTCCATGACGTACTATAAGCAATTTCAAATATCACAACAATGTGCACCAGGCCTGTGCAGAGAGTTATGCAGTTGGACACATGGATGAATACAGCATGACGGTCATCATTCAGACAGATTTGTATTGGGCACTGACCGCTCTTCCTATGACTCATATAACTTCACTAACTCATTCTTTGTTAGTATAATTTGTAACTAATATAGCTTTTGCTTTCTCACTTTGCACGAATCGGCTAACAGAAATCAAACGTGTTTGCTGTCTTAAAGCCTGACTTGGTTTCTAGACCTTTTGCATGGTGTGTTCGACCCTTGCACATGCACAGACGAATTATCATGTCTCACAATTTGGTCACTGAAATCAACAAAACGCTGACACTTAGCATAATTGGTACACAAAGTGCATTTCACAGAGATATGACGTCCAACATACAAATTTGTCACTTGATTCCTCTGCTGACGCAAGAGCCCTCACCATGACTTCATCCGAATCCGATTTCTATCTGGTGATTAGCTGGGGAGGCTATATGCAGGGGTAGAAGGGTACAGGTTCAACAGGTTCCGCTATCAGCAATGGTGGCGAATCGGGCCCTGTGGTGGGCACAAAACCTGGTATACTCATGTCTCACTGCGGCTTCCCAGAAGCTAGTCTCATACCACCACTTCCTGGCCGAGATGTCCGTTGCGCCATTTGCGCTACCTCGGGGACAATGTCAAGCCACTCAATAAGCTCTCCAATGGTTGTTGGTGCATGTGCCGCTGTATCATCACCGGTTTGCGGTTGAATGACCCCCAGAACCCATAATTCAGATGTACTGTAATTGTTGTCTCTTTGATGAAAGTAGTCGGCTGCATCCACCCATCCCGGTTGGATCAATTGATCAAACTTCATCTGCCTCTGCCGAAACCTCTCCATGCACTGCTGCACCATTTTGGCGAATGTGCCCATCACCCAGCTGGGTTTGCATCTTTGCTCAGCTGGCCCTGCTCTGCCTCTTCATCATCCTCATCTTCCAAATCCTCCCCATTGGAGGAACTTGCAATATCACTCAGGCTGTCTCGGATAGTAACGATCATCGGATAACACATTTTTTCGGGCTCACTGGTCGTTAATCCCGTGTTTTCAGCTGCTTCTGTATCTTCCTGCTCCTGCCTGATCGCTGCCTCTGCGTCTTCAACTAGCATTCTTGCCCCAGTGGTTTGTCTCTCAACATAATCCGCATTCCATTTCTCTTTCTCGTCATTGCTTAGGAAGTACGTTTCTCGACCTGTCTCGGCCGCAAGCATCATTCTTGATCGCACACTGCGCAATGCCCGCAGGGCTCAGACTATTTCTGCTTCCAAGCCGCTCTTGCGTTCATTCGCTTGATGATGTCATTGGGTGGACCACCGTGTCGAATTGTTATATTTGCCTGCCGGAAGCGGCCAATAGTTCTTTTTTGGAGCATTGACCATTGTAGTTTGTGTTGACTTTGTTGTTGGGCGAAATGTTGGATGTTGCAAGATATGGACAATATGGAGGCAAGCTGCGTCTTTTATGTCAAGGTTGGTACGTTTACTCATCTTGAACAAAGCAAAATCTCACTTCTGACTGTCAATAAATTTGGAATAGTGAAGCTAACTGTACAACATGACTTGTTTGTTAGCGTCAGTTTCATGTAATATCACGGGGATTATTTGAGACAAACATCAGTAGACATCCTTTCCCTCGAACAATATGCCATTGATATCTGACAATGATGCAATTTCGGCTGTCGTAAACTGCCATTGGTCCCTGTTAACAAACAAATAACATCGGACCAACTTATTGCAAATCGCTGGGCAGTGGGAACCCCCTGCAACGTGCAGCCATACTCAGCAGGATTCATCTTGAGTATAATGATTGTGTTGGCTGCTACTTATTCTATTCTCACGTGAAGATAACTATATAGTCCTCAGGGCTTCCCACTTCTTTCCGTAATCATCTTCCTCTCCTATTGCACTCCACCAATTGATGGATACACAACCACCTCAGCCAGGTGAGAGCAGATCTAAATCTAGCCAATTGGCGGGCGCTACATCCAACATGGCAATTATTGGCACACAGCAAGAACGCAGACACCAGATAGTTCACCGCAATGCTGCCAATACAGCCACCAAACTTATGACTCAGGATTCACATTTAAACATCATCTGTAAGACTGGAAGCAGCAAGAATAAGCCGCAGTATGCAGTTGGATGTGAGTATATCCATATCAAGGAAACCGGCTGTCAACAAAACGTGTAACAAGAAGCGGGTGTCTGTAGAGAGCTACGTGACCAATTGATCGCTGCCTGTAACTGGAAACCTCCATGGTCGACAAAGGCATTTGTCCGCACCATCTGCGTAATCAATCATCACGATGTCGTCAGCTCTGCGAATTTCACAGATGAATTTCCTGATGAACATTCCTATGACAGGACGAAACCGGCTTCAATCACCTTCGAGGAGGCTATGGAAGCATGTATAGTGGAGGTACTAGCCGAATCTCATTGTTAGACGCAGCAACTAACATCTTGTAGGTTTTCAATATGTCTGGTTCTATCGCAAGGCAAGGAGGTCGGGTACAGCTGGAACAGTCCGCCATGCATATGGCCTTGATCATGGCCAAAATGGCCAAAGAAGGGATTTCGCGAGCCGCAATAGAGGAAATGCAATAACTGATCAAGTCACTTCACGCCGAGGTCCGAGAAGAGAAGACGCGGCGTGTTGAGTTTCCCGGGCATAAAGAGGTGAGTGCAGCAATTGAAAGACACCCAGCTTTGCTTCGTCAAATCCACACGGCCGGATGCCTTCCTTGCCCACATGGCAGTGCAATGACTCCGCAGAGACGCTGGAGATGCAAAGGAACAGGTGCACCTCCACCTGCCTCTCTCAGATAGCCGACGGCACCTCCGCCCGGTACGCCACCTGCGCCAACTGGTAACAATTCCAGAGCACAACGTTCCCAAATTGTCATTATGCCGGCTGGATAACCTATTCACATACATCTCTTCCCTGAGCTGAATTTTTCTGTCTTGATGCATCTGCCCAAGATAGCCAGCACTAGACAGATTTTGATCCAGATACGCTGCCTGATGAAGAACCATCCACTGGTTGGTACACTATCAGTTGTGTGGTAATACAGCTAACATCGATTTTGAAGATCAGAGCAGCCTATTGTGCGAACATTCAAGTGATGACGAGCATTGATTGAAAGGCACGGGATGTTGGAGATCAATTTTATTTATTTATATCTATTATCAAAGAACAGGGTAGTGATTAAGATGAAAGTAAATGAAAACGCTACAAAGGCTGCCAAAACAACGTGAATGATAGACTACGCCAAATCTAATGATTTCATATTACAGATACTGCGGTGGTAAAATGAGCATCAACGGAGTGTCAATGATGTTAGGTCATGAAAGTCTGGTAAATAAATATTGATTCGGTCGTGGTTATATATAATCGACATATTGGCCACCCATATAGGAAAACGTTATACTGACACGCTCCCTGCCTTATGTTGAAAATGAGCGTCAATGGAGTGTGAACGATTTTTGTTTATACATCCTGGGTAATTACACTGCCGATACTTTGTAGTCAGCCATACAGCAATTTTTGGCCGCCTTTATAGGCAATACGGATTGCAATACCCTCCTTGCTCCATCTTGAACATGAGCATCAACAGAGCGTCAATGATTTTTGGTGCTGCGTCCTGGGTAATCACACTGCGGATAGGTTGTGGACAGTCATAAAGGAATTTCTCGCTGCCTTTGTAGGCAGAACAGATTGCAATACCCTCCCTGCCCCATCTTGAAAATGAGCGTCAACCGAGCATCAACGATGTTTGGTCATGCGTCCTGGGTAATCACACTGCTGATAGGTTGCAGTCAGTCATGTAGGAATTTCTAGCCCCCTTTCTGTGCAAAACAAATGGCAATACCCTACCTGCACTATCATGAACATGAGCGTCAACGGAGGGACAACGATTGTTGGTAGTGGATCTTGGGTAATCTGTAGGGCGACAGGTTGTACATAGTCATAAATGGAGTATTGGCTGCCCTGATTGGCAAAAGAGAAAGTGAAACACCCCCTGCCCCATCTTGAAAATGAGTGTCAACAATTGTTGGCCTTCCATCATGGTGAATCACCGCGCAATGTGGCCGTTATGGTCTATATACATTGTTTGGACTGTTCTTATACGTTGAAAGGCTCAAGAATACTTAGTGGCAGCTGTGTAATTTAGATAAGTTGTTACTGTCCCAGAGGATGTGGCGGGAATATCTCGTACATATCTGCCTATGAAGGCTGCCATATCCTTGTTTATGGATGCTTCAGATCAAGTGCCACTCATTTTACCGATGATGCAAGACCAACAATCATTGACGCTCAGTTGACACTCATTTTCAGCATGTGGTAGGGCACGTGAGTCTGTTCTTTTTGCTCTATAAGGCGGCTACTACGTTGGAAGTAAACCGTAACATACCATTGTCGATATTTGATGATTAACAGTAGTGTATCGGAATGTGACCACAAATGTGAAACCCGAAATGCAGAACCGCAGATTGGACCCGACAGGTGTAGCCAAACCCGTCGAAACCGGCGGGTAGACGGCCATGGGTCTTGGTTTCGCCCGTAATGAGTCAGTGGGTCAGGTTGTTGGACCGGTCTGGAACCGAACTGACCCGTTTTTGCGGTCCAAACCCGGACCTCTGCCGGGCTACCCAGACCCGTTGTTACACTATTGTCATATCAAGATGCAATCCTGGCAAATTGAGATTGTGTGGCACCATGATTGTGTTGTGATGAACCAGTCAAGAGGATTGATTTGATTGAATCTATATCTAAGATGACATGTAGCCCACATAGTAGCTGCAGGCCCTTTACCCATTGCAATGTAATGATACACTCTACAAAGACTCTGTCTTACACTCACTAAGGGCATTATCATGTCTATAAAGTTCAAAGTGATACACCAGACAAATAGATGTAAACTCAAGACAGAAGCCAAACCATGCCATGTTCTGAGCTCCTCCCAAATGACCATTCATTTGCATGTGGAGTTGAAGGTGTCAATAATTGGCTCCTGACTTAACATGGTACACAATTGTACTCTCAGTTCAGAATGTGTTGACATTCAGTCAACTACTGCTCCAAAGATAACTCACACTCCAGCTGGAGCATTTTTGATTCCTGTATGTGGCCTCTCTGTCCTAATCCTGGGTTTTGCTGTTGGTGTTGGTGTTGGTGTTAGGTGTTGGTGTCAAACTGGGATGTATGTCTCTGCAGCAGTATTGATTTCTACTTGAAAATCAAAGTGGAAGTGTTGATTGTTGATTTACTTTTAAATGCAAGTGCTATTGATCTGTTGTAAGGTGGCGGTTGTTCACATTGTTGAGTATATGTCAGTGACTGTCAAAATTTGAGAGACTTCATAGTAGGTTACTTCTCTGCCCTGGCAGGCCTTAGGAAACACATTCTGTAACATTATAGATTTCCATGTATGGCCCACTGGGAAGAAGAATGGGGTTGTCATGTATCAAAATATAGAGTTGATGGTATATACTGTACCGCTGTGGAGAATGATTTTTTGCCCTCACCCTAGATGAGTCCACAGACTTCCTGGATTCATCTGTACATTTGCCATGGCTGGTCTGTAGAGTTGGGTGTTGCAAAATGCATACTCAATACATTCCGATCGTGGACCAACACCAGTGCCTTACAGCGTATTCCAGGTGTCTCTGCTGACATCTTCGAAGTTTCTGCAGTCCATGAGGTGCCCGCTTCTTATAGACAATCAGAATGCTATACTGAAGGTTCATTGCTCCTTAGCTGGTCACCAGTTGAACTGTTCTCGAAATCGCTTTGAACCAATCCTACCAACACTATTGTTGACCTGAAGTCATCCTGTAGTTCCACTGCACTGCACTCAGTACTAATCCCAAATGTGTCCCATCAATGTCTCGTTTGGTTGTGTTAATCTCCTACAGTCAGAAAACTCATCACTGTGGCTGTTGCAGGCATTGGAGTCTTTTACGCAGTTGAGTATGAGATTTTGTCAAGCAGAGGGATCTCAGGACTTTGCACTGTTGTATTGTTGTGCTCAGTCTGTATGGTGTACTGATCCGGGACCCTGCAGCCTTGCTCATATGAATGTTCACAATTTAACTATTATCACTCAATAGCTGTCTCTGGATAATGGTCATACCTGTGCTCATAACCTGTTGTGATAACCAGTCAAGTCAATTAATATTGATGGAGTCTAAATTTGAGATGACTTGCAGTATATATACTAGCTGCCAGCGTTAACCCACAGCTATGTAATAATGAACTCTACCAAGACCCAGTGAAACAGAGTGCAGGAAGAGGGGGAGAGGATTTAATATGATATCCGGCTGGACATCAGCAAAATGTATCTTAGCCACTGGATGCCTCCAGGTGTATCTGAGAGGAGTACAAGTTTATACTGTCAAGCATCAAATGTCAGGAGAGAATCAGACCCTAGGAGGGCACTCTGGCCAGCCTTTGGAGTAATATGGATCTGCGATAGCTGGTATAAAAGTGCCATGGAAGTGATTGTAATAAGTTTAGGAACACGTCGGAGTGCCTGGGAGAACTTTGGGATCACCTCAGAGTGCTGCCAATCCTACTCAGGAATCCGAAACAGACTTTGAGAGATGCCTGTGATTGTATGAATATGTATTTAGAGGACTGCAGGTGATATCTGTGATTTGCCTGATGAACATGAGCAATGGATTACCCTCAACTGAGAATATGATGCATGGATTATTGTTCATTATCCCTTCTAAACCATACTTATACTAGCTATCATGTTCATCAACATTCTATTTTCTACCTTGCTTCATTAATAAACCAAAGAAAAAGGCAAGTGATTCAAACAGACAGAAAGGGACATCAAAACAACAACCAGACAAATATACCGAATGGTATCAATTGAATGTGGTGTCAATGATATCCACCACATTGCACAACTGATCTGGGTCAACAAAAGTAGGAACCTATGATTCATCAACAGCCTACAGAAGCTAGAGACTCTACATGTATTTACCGATAATTTATATATGGCAAGTGGGTGAAATTGAATTCCAATGAGATTTGGCATGATTTGTGACATCTAACAAAGGTGTAATGAGTTGTTAGCTAGCTGTGAATCTAAATGGTGGTTTGAAAGGCAAAACATATATTTGGATGAACAAGGGGAGCAAACTGCCAGGAAAAGAGAAGCACTAGATGGGAAGTGCTGTGGGGAAAAGAGGAGTACACAGAAGGTGTTGGAGGAGTCCAGAATGAAAATGAGCTGTATCCATCTGGGATGAGAAGTGCCAATGGGGATTGAGGAGCGCCTATCCCAGTGGAGGAGCGCCCATTGTAGCATAGAAGTCCGAGATGGGGGGGTATGAAGCACAGAATGAAATACAGGAGGGCCAATTCAGACAGAGGAGCACCAACGGGGAGTGAGCAGTATCCATCCCAGTGAAGGAGCTCTGAACAGGGGCAGGTAAGGAGCACAGAATAAAATGAAGAAGCAACAATCTAGACTAAGAAGCACTGGAGCAAAATCAGGAGTGCCTATCCCAGCTGGGAAGCACCAAAATCTGGGGAGGGGGGTATAGAGTGTGGAATGAAATGGAGCAGCACCAATCGGACAATAGAAGACTGAGGAGAGTCTAATCCAGCGGAGAAGTGCAGAAAGAAGAGGAATTGTACATAGAAGGAACTAGAAGAGTACCGATCTAAGCTGAAAAGTGCTGATAAAGATCGAGTAGTGTCCGGTCTACTGGAGTCCGGTCGCAGATGGGGGGTGGGGGGGATGAGGGGGGGAATAAAGCACCGCACAAACATCTCATTGACGAATGGAGTGGCTTCCTCAGTACACCATATGACAGGGGATGCACAAAATTTTCGTGGATATTCATCTTCAGCAATATCAATGTGGCCTTTTGTCAACTAGCATATCCAGACTAGTGATAGCAACATGTCCAGGTAACCCGCCAGCAGTCCGGATTCGAACTGCAAGAACGGTTCGGTTCGGGTCCAGAACCGTCCAAAAGCCCGACCTGCTGGGGCTGGGTGGGCTGAACCCGGACTCGTACCTGTCAACCCGCGGGTTTTGCCGGTTTTGGTTAGTCCTGTCAGTTCCAATCTCCGGTATTGTGTTTCAGGTTTTTCTATTTATAGTAGCATTTAGATATCCTACTGCTAATCGCAAGGTATTGACTTTGTTACGTCATTGTTCTTTTCGGACAAATCGGCTGCCTTAATAACTAAAACCAAGAGAGACACGATGCTAGCATTATTCTGAACATGACAGTCAATGGCGTGTCAATGAGTTTTGCTCTTGCATCATGGGTAATCAAGGTGATGATTGGATGCGGACAATCATAAATGAGGTATTGGCCAAATTTCAACGACAGAGAGAAAGTGACATGCTCCCTGCCCAATTCTGATAATGAGCGTCAACGGAGTGTCAACGTTTATTAGTCTTGTAAGTCAGGTAATTGAAAAGTGATTTGTTCTTTGTTATGCATAAGCGTAGTATTGGCCGCCTTTAAGGGCCAAAGAGACAGTGATACGCTCCCTGCCCGATCTTGAAACTGAGCATCAATGGAGCGTCAATGATTTTTGGCCTTCCATGATGGTTAATCAAAGCACAAGATGGCTGCTAATGTCTATATATGGAGTTTTGACCAATTTTATAGGCTAAACCGTTTAGGATCACTGAGCTGCAGCATTGAAAATGAATCAAGTTGTGATTGTCCGGGAGGCTGTCGCGGGACTATCTCTTGCTTATCTGGCTATAATAGCTGCCAAAACCTTGTTTATAGATGTCTGCGATCATTGACCACCAAGATTGCCCAAGATTCAAGACCAAAAACCATTGTCGCTCTGTTGATGCTCATTATCAAGATGGGGCAGGGAGAGTGTAGCGTTCTCTGTTGCCTATGAAGGCGGCCAATAGGATGATTATAGATAACAACGACTGATTCACATTTCAATAACCTGACTAACAGGATGAAACATCATTGATGCTCCGTTGATGCTCATTTTGCAACAGGCGTATCCACATTATGCAACCATTCACTTCGGAATAGAACATCAATCACTGTGTTTTGGCAGTTGTTCTATCCTCTTCATGTGCATTTTCATTTATCACTACATTGTTCTTTAATTGTGCATATAAATATATCCATTAAAATATACTTTAAAGTGTCTGCAAATTGTAGATAATGATAATACTCAAAACTACCGTTCCTTTCAATCAATTGTCGTCTTCACTTTCAGATTCACTGAAGAGGCTGCTGTCGTCTTCAAAATCAATGTCAGCGCTATTTCCACGCAGCAGACAGTTTACTCAGCAAATCTGGAATATAATCTGTATCGCGCTTGCAATCCTTGGCATATGCATTATGACTGAAAAATTGAGTGTTGGGATGTGGAGAATGTATATACACACACCTGGATGGCATACCATCTATTTCATAACCTTCATTTCCGTCAGTGTCACCTGGTGGCGCAGGAGGCATGCTGGGTGGAGGTGGCGTTCAGGGAGGAGGTGCCGCCGGTTCTCGTGGGGGTGCACCAGTTCCTTTGCGCCCCCAGCATGTCTGTGGATTCTTAGCTGTGCCATTTTGGCAGTCAAGGCAGCGATCCGTATGATTTTTATAAACCATTGCCGGGTGTCTCTCTGCCGCAGCCTTCACCGTTTAATGCCCAGGAATCTCAACTCCTCGCTTCTTCTCTTCTTGGACTTTGGCACGAAGTTCCTTAATTAGCTGTTGCGTTTCCTCTATTGCACCGTGCGACAACCCCCATTTGGCCATTTTGGACATATTCACGGCAAGGAGCATGTTGGACTGTTCTAGCTGTACCCGACCTCCTTGCCTCGCCATAGTAGAAGACATGTTGAAAACCTACAAGAAATTAGTTGCCTCTTCTAAAAGGAAGATTCGGCTGTTACCTCAACGATATACGACTCTGTAGCCTCCCCTAAGGCCTGTAAAGCCTGTTCTGTCTACTCCTGGGGACATTTATCAGGATATTCAACCACCGAAATCCCAGAGCTGACAACATCATGATGGTCGCTTTCACCGAGTGTGCAGAGAAATGCCTTGGTCAACCAAAGAGGTATGCCATTGCAGGCAGCGATGAATTGGCCACGAAGCGCTCTATGTACCCCAGCTATACATTAGATTGCTCGTCGAGTGCCTGCTACATCAATATCGACATACTCACGTTCGATTACATGCTGCTCGCTATCATTGCTGCGTCCGATTTTACGTACTACTTTAAAATGTGCCTCCTGGGCCTTATTCTCGGTGGCAGCAAACATAGCGTTGCGGTGAACTAACTTGCGTCTGCGTTGCTGCTGTGTGTCGGCCCAGGGTGCATTCGGTGAAGCGCCCATTGTTTGGCTCGATTCGGATTCAATCACACAGGGCTGAGGTATTTGTGGAGCCACGACATGCTGCTGTGGAAAAGGTGAGGAAGATTATAACGAAAATTAGAAAGTCCTGAGGAATATATATTAAGCTACAAGTCACAATGGAATGAATGACATTAAACTTGCACATTGTACTCAAGTTTCATCCGGCTGTGTATAGCTCCAAGTTGGAGGTGATTCCAACGGTCCCGCGATTTGCAGTAAGTCGATCTGATGTTGTTTGTATGTTTGTTTGTAGGGATATATTGAAGTGAACGACAGCCGATATCTCAGGTATGATACATATAAAAACGAAATTCTTCGACAGAAAGGACGTCTGGTGATGTTTGTCTCAACAGGTCACTGGGATCTTACACGAAAACCATGCTAACTATCACTGCTTGACGTACTGTTAGCGTTACTATTCCGAATGAAATGACATTCAAAACACAGATTTTGCTTTGTTCTAGTTGATCAAACGTACAAACCTTGACATAGATAACACAGCTTGCCTCCATGTGGTCCATATCTTGCAACATCCAACCTCTCGCCCAACAACAAGGTCAACACAAACTACAATGGTCAATGCTCCGAAAAAGAACATTTCTCCACGTCTGGCAGGCCAATACGGCAAATCAACAAAGCAGTCCACACATCGACATCATCAAGTGAATGAAAGCAGGAGAGGCTTGGAAGCAGAAATGGTCCGAGCGTTGGGAGCAATGCGCAGCTTACAATCTAAAAAGAAGATTCCGGCGGAGAAATGACGGGAAACGTACTGTTTAAGCAATGAAGAGAAAGAGAAATGGATCGAGGATTATGTGGAGAGAGAGACCGCTGTGCCAAGCAAGCGAGTTCAAGACGCAGAGACAGCGATTATGCAAGAGCTGAAAGATATGACTACTGCTGAAAGCGTGGGGGCGACAACCAGAAATGCCGAAACAACATTTGAAGAGATGTTGAATGCTATCCGAGACAGTCTGAGCAATCTTGCATGTTCCAACAATGAGCAGGATGGGGAAGACAAGGACGATGATGATAATACAGAGCTCGGCAAGCTGAGTGATGATGATGAACCAGGCTGAGTGATGGGCACAATCTCCAAGACAGTACAGCACCGCATGGAGAGTTTTCGGCAGAAGCAGATGAGGCTTGACAAATTGACGCAACAGGGATGAGCAGACGCATCTAACTAGTTTTGTGGGAGAGATATGAAGTATGGGACCACCGAATTCAAGGTTCCAGCCATTGTGAAGCCCCAAATAGACACGACTGCGGCCACACCACCCCTGACGAGATTTGAAGAGCATATCCGGACTCATGATATCGTCTGCGGACAATCGCAAATGCTGGCAGTGAATTCTCGACCAGGAAATAGTCAAATGAGGCTGAGTTTGGAGAAACCACAGTTACACCAATTCTTACCGGTTCTTTCGCCCGATGCGGCGCCCGATTCGACACAGATTCAGGATGCGAAGCCTTTTAAACCCATAAGCGTTCACCCCTGTGTACCGCATCCCTAGTTGACTACCATATAGAAATCGGATACGGACGAAGATATGTTGACGGCTCCCGCATCACCGGAGGTATAGATAGCCAAATAGTTGATTTTGAAGACCTATCTCTTGTAAAAGCAAATTGTATACCTACTTTGCTACGTGTCAGCTTTTTCTTGATTTCGGTGACCAAAATATGAGATATGATATTTCATCCGTGTGTGTACAATGGTCGTATGCGCCATGTAAAAGTTCTAGACTCCAAATGCGGTTGATAGATGGCCAGCAAACCTGATATCGACTTGCTTGTTAAGGTTACATCAGAAATTAAAACCTAAAATGGAGACGAAATTTACCAATGAAATTCAAGTCAGTGATGTCATATGAGTCATAGGCCAAGCGGTCAGTGCGCAGTCTGATCCCGGATGAATGGCAGCTGTCATCCTGCATCAGTCCATGCAGCTAACTGCATAACTCTGCGCTCAGACCTACTGCACATCGTTGAGAATTTGAACATTACTTATGGTACGTTATGTCAATCCAGGAAACCGAGCTGGGCCAAGAAATGTCAAGAAATCAGGCTCTATATGTCTAACACTAGTAGATGGATCTGTATGCCATAACATCCCGGCTGAAAACGGCGAAATGAAATGGAGCTACATCATTTATTGCACTGATGACGTGAATAGTGGTTGCTCAGAAACTGAGAGGTCTCAATGCTGTTAGATGCAACTGATGATACCTTGAAACGGTATATTGGCTGTCAAAAATGATGGTATGAAGTTTAAGCAAAATGATAGTGCACCCAATGTCTGTTAGTATGTCTCTAAGGTGAGCGTCAACGGTGCATCAACGATTTTAGTACGATCATTTCGGCAATCACAGGGTTGCATAGTCACATTGATCCAAAGAGGAGTTATTGGCTGGCTGTAGACGTAAAAGGGCAAGCGACATGATCATTGCCCCATCCTAGCGATGAGCGTCAACGGAGCGTCACTGATTTCTGGCCTTGCATCTTGGATGATCACTGGGCTGCACAACAGTATTACACCATAATCACAGTATTGGCCGTCTTGATAGGCACAAAGGACAGCGACAATATTGCTACCACCTCCTGAAAATGAGTGTCAATGGAGCGTCAACAATATTTGGTCTTGCATCTTGGAAAATTCAAGGGCTGTGCAAAGGCATAGTTCCATAATCATAATATCAGCCGCCATTATAGGCACAAATGCTAAGGACAATATCGCTACTACCTCCTAGAAATGAGCGTCAACAGAGCATCACTGATTTTTGGTCATGCATCCTGGATAATTCAAGGGCTGTGCAACAGCATATCTCCCTTAATCATAATATTGGCCGCCTTTATAGGCAAAAATGCTAGTGATGATATCACTACTACCTCCTACAAATGAACGTCAACCGAGTGTCAACGATTTTTGGGCTTTCATCCTGGATACTTTGACAGCAATTCAACGGCACTGACCCAGAATCGTATCATCGGCTGCCCATATGGGCAGCAATGCTAGTGATGATATCGCAACCACCTTGTCTTTGTATGTCCTTCTTTTCAACTTCACAAATTAGCATGCTATGTCTTACAGGGCTGACTTTTTTCTTGCTTGTCGCTCTAAAGTCAATAGTTGAGAACCAGCATTCTACCAAATGATAACACATCATTTGATGGTTATTCATGTCTAATTACCTAAAGTTCAAGTTCCTACCATGATATCAGATACACAATGTTTAAATACCTTGTTGCTAGAGGTTATGATATCTTCAAAAAATGAACGTGTCATTATTCATGACTTAAGCGACCTTACGTTACAAATCATCTTGGATGCTTGGTGGGCATCTATGAATGTTGGCTTGATGCGGCCTATTGCTTCGGACAATTCTAGACATGTGCCTTCGTGGGGATTCTAATTACACCGCAGAATAGAGAAGACCGGCAGCCCTGGCATCATATGTGTCATTTGTCATCAAGTTCTTCGCCATCCATCACAACATGGGACCAGCCCAATGGGCAAACACTTCCAGGCAAAAGCGCACATAGCAAAGTTGAATGAATCAACAGTGTCAGAAGTCACTGAATTGACTGGTTCAACAGTCGATGAAACAGCTATGGCCGTGCTCAAGAGGCATGGAAGTCAAGATATTCCGATTGTAAGTTCGCACAGGAAATTCAAATTGTATATTTAGGTTTTATGTATACTTACTGAATTGCCAGACAAAATGCTCTGAACTGGCAGCAAAGGACATTCAAACTGCCAAATTTCACCAAGACATGTGGAATCGCTACCTCATGTTAGGATGTGTTTCGGCTCACATACCAGGGAATGTGATATCAAACCATGAGCTACAACGTTCCTACAATTCATTACGAGGCCAGCTGGTGATACCGTCAGCCAGCACCCTGAGCAATATTTGCTGGAAGGAATCGACACTGACAGTGGATGCAATTAAGAAGCAATTGCTGTCAAGAAACAAACTTAGTTCAGCTTTAGCCGGATGGACATCGACAAACAAATTGGCAATACTGTCGGTTATTGCCCATTCTATGGATCGAAGGTCGCTGTTGCGAGAAGTTCAACTGGAATTCGTTGAAGTTGATAGCCCATTTTTTACCTATTTCGAAATCTCATTAGGGAAAGCAGGTCAAGGGTCACCATACAGGAGTACGACTAGCCGGACATTTGAAGGATGTTCTCGATCGTTTTGAGCTGACTGATGGCCATTTACTTGGAATTACAACCAATCATGCTTCCTCAAATTACTCGGTGACTCGCAAATTACAATGTACCCTTGAGGCCTCCGGAATCAAGTGGCCTGCAGTAAGAAACAACATACCATGCATGGCGCACATCATTGAGCTCGGTTTGGGTACATTCATGAGCAGTCTGGGTGTAACAGGCCGCACCAAGTCTTGGGGAGCCCACAAGCGCGATCAGCAATTTGGAGAGACTGGAAGCAGAGACATTGGGAAGAGTCAAAGACTTCGAGAAGCGGGCAATGGTAGAATCAATAAGGTGTCGGCTATGAGACCAGGTTTAGCAAAGATACTTGACAAAGTACATATTTCCAGATATTTTGAAAGTCCTGAAACTGACCTTCATATAGCAGAGAATGTTTGCTGTATTGATTACGCCGACACCTGGTCGTCGAAACGAGTCCATTGGCTGTCAAAATGCCAATGTATGCATCGCAGTTCAACCCATTATGAATGTGAAGACAGGTTGGAACTCAAAACTGAAGTTGTTCGAGTGCGCCCACCGATAACTTGAATTCACGCGGGAGCAGCTTGAGAACCCAACATTCAGCGATTACCGGCCACTCTTCACCACACAGGATGAGTGGACCATTCTCAAGTATGTCATGGAAGTTTTACAGCCATTCCCGTGCTGGACCCTGTGGGTGTCAAAACGGCATACCGTCACCCTGCATCACATCATCACTGTCTACTATGACATGTATGATCACATGGATGGCGTGATGCGAGCTTTGGCCAAGAATAAGACAAAATGGAAAGAAGACTTATACTTTGCTGTGAAGACTACTTATACTACCCAATACCAGGAGGCCTTTCTGAAGTATGTCGAGAATGAATACTGCGCGAAACATAGACGTTTGCTGGTCACACAACCAGAAAGCATAGCAATCAACAATCTCGTCTCCTCCGCAATGGGTTCTAGATCTGGTCAATCTTCTTATGATCCATATGATTTGTCCACCGATGATGGAGAATACATAATGCCTAACAATGTGACCGAAACGACACCTGGATGAAGTGATCGTGCAGCACGCTTATTGACAGCTGCAAGGCTCCATTTGAATTCACCTCCGGAATTACCACAGAACAGGGGGCAAATTCATCCCATTCTTACTGATTACCACTCTGACGAAATGGAGATTAGTAGTACATTTTGGTTACCGGATATCACAGACTGGTGTCAGCAGCACGAAGAATTGCACTCAAAGTACACCAATCTCTCCAATGTGGCACGCGATATATTCTCCATCATACCTCACGGTGTCAGAGTGGAGGCCAGTTCGACCCTTGGGCGAGATGTGATCAGGTGGTGGCAGTCAAATACCCCAGGCGGGACCCTTTGCAAAATGGTCATAGTAAGGCAGTTTGCTCGAGCCAATCACAGATTACTGGCTGGCTACGACCCAGTATTGAATCCTACCAGTACTGACAAAGACATGGAGATGAGGAGAGAGGCGGAGCAAAAAAAGTTGCACCGAATGGCCCAGGGCCACGACATGTCGGAGATGTGGCAGGGCAGCCAAAACCCACCAGCTACACAGCAGGAATCCGGCGCTCAAAATATAATAATGACAGCCATAGGATTCATTTCAGATACTGAAGAGATCGTCAAAGCATCCTGGTCACTCTTTCAACATGATAGTGCGGCTGCATTTAAATTGTCGGAAACATCACCTGTGCCACCAGCTTTGTCCGCAAAGGATCTCCCCGGAGGACGAACCCAAGCATTGAATGTACGCCAAATCACACGAATTGACCGCCATCCTGCCAAAAGTAATGAGGATAGTTCACCTGATACCACTTCAGACACCAACAATTAGCTTAACAGGAATGGGGACTTGGATAATCTAAACGATAGCGAAGATGACTGGGAGGCACACAATGAATCAGATATAGTACTGGAGAACGGCCATGAGGATTCAGAAACCCCGGAGCAGCAGACTGTGAGTGCCGCACCAAATGTTCCCGGATTGATTCGGCCTACATGACGGTCAAAGAACAAGGCCGAAATGATGTAAATGATCGTCAATACAATGGAAACGAGGAAGAATAAGGGGATGAAGAAAAAGTAGGACAGAATGTGTCAATGTATTATCACCAAGTTCATTATGTAGTTTGACTGAGAATTTCATTTAGAGCAATATTATGGGAGAATATTGAGCAGTCGCATGAGGAAATTGGTTAATAAACAAAGGTATACCGGGCAATATGCATTATTTCGCAAGATGTATAAATTTCAACCCGATGAGAGCGACCAGTGCTAGAATATCACTGGGCTCGGCTTCGCCATATACCCAAGTCCTGATCAGGCTGAAAGGCAACCACTAAGTTCAAACAGTCATGAATGCAATTATTAATGGCAGCAGATCTTCATTAGACAGTACATTAAAATGAGTGTCAATGGAGCGTCAACGATTTTTAGTCTTGTAAGTCGGGTAATTGAACGGTGATGTGGTCGGTGCCATTCATAACCAACATTCTGGGAGCGTCTCTTGGCAAAAGAGTAAATCATACGTTCACTGCCCCATTCTGAAAATGAGCATCAACAGATTATCAATGATTTTTGGCTGTGCATTTTGGGTAACCTGAGTGGTGAATGGACGCAGCCATTCATAAACGAGGTATTGGCTGCCTTCGAAATCCAAAATAATAGCATCATGCTCCCTGCCGCATCCTGAAAATGAGCATCAATGGAGCGTGAATGATTGTTAGGCTTGTATGTACGGTAATTGAAAAGTGCCCTGGTCGCTGCTATTCTTAACCAATCTACAAGCAGCCTTCCTTGGGAAAACAATAAACGACGCAGTCACAGCCACATTGTGAAAATGAGCGTCAACGGACCGTCAGCAATATTTCGTCTTGCATCCTGGGTAATCTAACTGACGATTGGTTGGTAATCATGCATATGTGAGATATTGACCACCTTTAGGAGCAAAACAGTTGGAGCATGCTTCCTGCCCCATCCTGAATATGAGCATCAATGGAGTGTCAGTGATTATCGGTCTGGCATGTTGGCGAATCTAAGTGTCGCAATGTAGTCTTGATTCATAGACGATGTTATGGCAGCTTGTTCATCTGAAACAGTGCATGACACATAAGTTACCCCATCATGAAACTGAGAGTCAACGGAGCATCATCAATATTTCGTCTTGCATATTGGGTAATCAAGGCTTTACGCGGATGAATCAGCTCATAACAGAACTATTGACTACCTTTATAGCCAAAAATACAACATATAACAGGAAAAAAACAGAATCTAAAATAATCAATGTTGCAGATTGCAAAACATGCAAAAAAAGATTATTGGCTGTCAAATAACTGATTTTAATAATATTCAATTATCCAACAGCAAAAACAAGAACATTATATAAATCTTCAGATGGACCCTCTGGGCGACCCGCTGACAACCCGCCCAATTCAGACTGGTTGGGAGGTTTCCATCTAACCGTACCCGAATTAACAGTTCGGGTGTATTGACAACCCAGATCACTAATTGGTCGACAGTTCGGTTCTGACCCGGACCCGGACCCGAAGTGATGGTCTGGAACCATCGCCAACTCTAATTCAGACATTGCACATTGAGTAGTTGCAGCCATCAGTGTTACAGTCAGAAGAGTGGGAGGGTTAAAGAACTAGAAATGTAGTAGTATGAAGGGACGATAGTCTGTTCTCTGTCCAAGTAAGTGATCTCTATCATTCTACCGATCCACTCAATTGGGTGGATGTGTACAATTCTCGTCCTGGCCAGTGCGCTACGCAGAGCTGTATCATATATCAACCCTTTCTGTCTGATGATATTTCATCCGTTCTAAACAAGTTCAAGAGACCTCAAGAAAACACCCGAATAAACCCTCTTGTCATCGACTCCACGACGATGTGTAACCAAAGGCCATCAACTCTGTGGGCTTACCTCTTCCTTGTCCATATCGCCTTTGTTTCTTCCAATCCATGTCGTTTTTTGCAGTCATCAAGTATTTGTATTGGTTTTGAGTGACTGCCCACTGGCACCCAGGTTATTTCATCGTGATCATAGCCTTCCCATTTAATGTGGTATCTGTAACCACCATTGGCACCCCGCATCTGCATATGCAAGGTAATTCTTTCCAAGACATAATGACACTGAATTGTGCCGACATTATTTCTTACAGTTTGAACAGAACGGGGAGGAGGGTTATCTCCCAATCAAGCTGTGGTGTACTTCTTGAGTCTTCTGATATATACTGTATCCTGGATCACCATATCCACCAGTAGTTCCGATTTGACTGCATTTGGTCCATGGAACTCAACTGTCGTGTAGGCTCTGGCAGATGGGTATGGCAGCTTCCACTGTGACTGGTCTTGGTTCGCACATAGTACAAGCAGGTTTTCAGTTCTCAACATCACCAAGTCATCGGCTTCAAGATTGCATCGCCTTCAACTCTGGTTTGCCGTCGCCATCTCGCAATGTTGTGCTTTACAGCTGTGGTTCCGGGCATCTTGTAATGAGGCCTTGACAGGTTTAAATGAATGCAGTTCAGCCTAGGCTCCGCATTTGGTCAAGCTGCGGTTGGCTTGCCATGAAGTGTAATGGATTGGATGGTGTGTATACTTGGTCCAGTTCAGATGTGCTTCGATTGGTGGATAACTGTGTAGATGTGTCATATGCACCTGCCTCAAGTGCAGGCATGGTGTGACGCTGCTCCGGATGGCGAGTGGCAAAAGCTTGTAGATACTGCAGGACTTGCTTATTTGAGATCTCTGGCAACCCCTGTGTTTGTGGGTGAAACACCATTGACATGAGCAGCTTAGTCTGCAACCTGTCATTGACTTCTGTGCAGAAATCTGAGATGAATCGTGTATCTCTGTCACACATGATCCCTGAGGGCACACTACTATGTCATTTGATGGCCTCTACCAATAATTGTTCCAATTCCGCTCCATCAATGGTCTTAGTGCATCCAATAGGCTTGTTTGCAGAAGTGATCCACCTAGGTCACAATGCAATTGTTTCCCCTCAAAGATGTTGGCATGTTAGAACAGAAATCTACCCATACACACTCCCAGCAGCCTAGTGCAACTGGCAGTGGATTTGGCAAGCCCAGTATGTTCTTAGCCCATTGGTTAACTTGTGTGCACTTGTTGCAGCCATTTGTGTAGTCTTTCACTCGTTTCCACATACCTGGCCAGACCAAATACTGTTTTACCATGATATCCACCTTTGTTGATCCATAGTGGCCTCACACCGCAGCGTCAAGCGCTTCACAGAGGATTGTGTTCATCAGCGCTGTCACAATATATAGCTGATGCAGCTCGTCTTTGTGTTGTTCAGGGTCCTGTTTCGAGACATGTAGGTAATACAGGCCATCATCAAGGGTGAAACGGAGGCTACAAGCACATGCCTCCTATACCAGGACTGGAGCAGATGCCTTCAGCGGGTATTCCTAGGTAATCTTAAACACTAGTATTTGGGCCATATCTTGACTGCAGCTGTCGTCCTTTGTTTCTACGGCGACTACTAGTGACCACTCTGTTGAATCATCCATGACCAACTGCATGAGTTGAATATGGGAGACTTGAAAACATTTCCATCTAAAGTTGGGATGTCTCATGTGTGCATCAGCCAACTGGTATTGGGCGTGTCGGACCTACCAGATGTCATATGTATAATTGTGCAGTGTTGCTAACGTCTCAATTGGTCGAGCTGTGAGTCGAGGTTGTGTCAGTACGTGTTTGAAGAGGAAATGTTCATATGGATTGTAACATCTCGGTCCGAACGGAGGTCGTAATTCAAGTATATAACTGAGTCCTGCATAGCCCGGAAATCTTTATCGTATATCAGGTATCACTTCTCTGCACTGTTGAGCTCCCTTCTCTCCTTGGCAATGACTCTGGTCTCTCCATCCTGTCGCTTCTGGGATAGTAGTGCTCCGACATGACATTGACTGCCATTAGAATGCAATACATACTTGCTCTGGTCCTCACCTGGTGCCAGCATGGGAGCCATGCTAATCGCATCTATGATATTTTGAAGGCCTCCTCTGCTTACTGATTCCAAATCAATTACACAGTGCCAACATTATTTGGCTGTGGCGCACCACAATTGCCGCCCATTATAACTCTCTTACTCATGTTGCAGCCATCATTTAATGGCAAGGAGATATGTGAATAGTGTCATAGGATCTTGTGGAAATAATGCATTGGACGGAGAAAACTGCAAACGTCTTTCATATGTCTGGTGGGGGCAAGGCAGTTAGTGCTCGCGTCATTTAATCCAACGTATGCACACCCACTGTGGTAGTGGTAGCACCAGATCCAGACCGTCACTTCAGGTCTGGGTCCGGGTCTAAACCAAACCAATGCCAAATCGGCAGCCCTGGTCGCCAATGAACGCGAAACGGCAACTCAGGTATGGTTCGATGGTAAACTGCCAACCCATTTGAATTGGGCGGGTTGTCAGCAGGTTACCCAGCAGGACCATCTATAGATTCATACAAGGCATTTGTGCGTGCAGTTGGCTAATAGTGTCTTATCAAAGTTGCGTTTTCAACAACGAATAATACGTATGTGGATGTTTTGCAGGTTGCAGTATCGATCAATTGGGAATCTGTGTTTTACGTTTGATGTATTGTATTTTTGCCTATCAAAGCAGTCAATAATTCGGTTATGTGCGCAATGATCCGCGCAATGCCTTGATTACGAAACCTGCAAGACCTTCAACTGTTGATGTTCCATTGACGCTGGTTTTCAGGATGCAGCAGGGAGCATGGCGCTGTTGTCATTGCCGTCAAAGGCTGCCAATATCTCATAAATGGATGTTTGCAACCAATCGGAACATGGATTACCCAAGATGTAAAGCTAAAATTCGTTGACGCTCCGTTGACGCTCATTCTGAGAAGGGGGCGGTCACCATGTCACTGTCTCTGTTGCCTATCAAGGCAGCTGATATGTCGGTTATGCATAACAGCGACCAGATCACTGGTCAATGACAGTACTTACAAGACCACAAACTGTTGACGCTCCATTGTCGCTCATTCCCAGAATGGGGTGGTTACCGTGTTGCTGTCATTTTTGCCTATAAAAGCTGCCAATACATCGGTTATGCATAACAGCGACCAGATGACTGTTCAATTACCGTTCTTACAAGACCACAAATCGTTGATGCTCCGTTGACGCTCATTGAGATATATTGTCCATTCAATATCTGCTGCCATCGATAATTGTTTTTATCATGATTTGAACTTATTGGTTATCTTTCTGTCTGTTTGAGACTCTGCCCTTTGGCAAAGCCGTGTGCAGTAACATTCTTGCACTGTTCACTCTCACATGACTAAAATTTATATACATTGCCAAAGGATTCATTGCACCTGCTATACATCTGTTTATCAACCAATATTCACAAGCTACTGCTCACCGATCGCCCGTAATATATCTCTAACCAAAACTCTTGGGGACGCTATGTAAAGAAGCTGGTGAAACATTGACGCATTGTGTTCTACTTTTTCTTCACTCCCTTGTCCCTCCTCGTTTCTGTTGCATTACCTGTCACCAACACCTTTTCGGGCTGTCTCTTTGACTTCCATGCTGGCCGAATCAATCCGGGAACATTTGGCACAGCACTCACATCCCGCTGCTCTGGGCATTCCGGATCCTTGATACCATGGCCTTGCTCAATATCAGATCCAAAGTCTGCTGCGCAATCGTCTTCGCTGTCATTCGGATTATCCAAGTCGCCAATCCAGTTAAGCCAATCTTTGGTTTCTGAAATGCTTTCAGGTGCGCTATCCTCATCACATTCCACCTGATGATGGTTGATTCTTCGGATTGGGCTGACATTGAATGTTTGAGTTCGACCTCCAGGGAGGTCCTTTGCGGACAAAGCTGGTGGCAAAGTTGATCTTTCTGACAGTTTGGATGCAGCCCCACCATCATGTTGAAAGGGTGACCAGGATGCTTTGACGATCTCTTCAGTGTGTAACGGCGGCACGTGACCCAGGTCTGGGTAACGGCCATTCTATATAGTCGGCTCGCCACGAGACTTAGATCTCTAGCGATCATCTTACCTATACACCATTGTACTATCACTCGAGTCCACGTTTGCAACCGTATACCATAATTACCATACGTATGCCTATAAGGCCGAACGCTGGCGTACGCGCCCTTACACAGTGTGCGAAATGTATCCTATGGCTGTCATCTGCTTGTTTCGAGCCCAAGATTCCTTCTGTGTAGCACGTAGGTTTTGGCTGCCCTGCCACATCTCCAAAATTTTGTGGACCTTGGCCATTCTGAAAAATTTCATTTCCTTCGCCTCTTTCTTCATTTTCCAGTCGTGTTCTGTGTCTGTCATATCCAATGCTGTGTCATCGCCTGCCAAAATCCAATTTTTGGCTCAAGCAAACTGCCTTACAACGACTTTTCATGAAGGGTCTCGCCTGTGGTTTTAGACAGCCTCCAGCCGATCACATCTCGCTCAAGGGAAAAACTGGACTCCACTCAGACACCATGTGCTATGATAGTGAATATGACGCGCACCACATTCGAGTGATCAGTGTACGTCGGGTGCATTGCCTCTCACTGGTGCCACCAGTTGGTTATGTCCGGTATACAAAATGTGCTGCTAAACTCCATTGGGTCGAAGTGATAATCATTGAGATTTGGATCAATTTGCCCCCAGTTCTTAGGTGCTTCATGCGGTGAAGTCAAATGGAGCCTGGCGGCGGTCAATATGTGTGCTGCGCAATCGCTTCATCTGGGAGTTGTTTGAGCTACATTGATAGGCGTTTATTGGCAGAATTGCAAATCTACAATAGACTGCGCTACGCACTCATGCGCCACTCATATCAAGCTTTCCGTGGACCCCTGCGCAATGGGCAGCCTATAGTCATCGATAGTCGATTCATAGAGGTGTGCATGTGGGCCTATGGAACTATATATGGCTGGTGGCCGGAGATGGACCTATACCGATCTTTGCCGCTATACCAGTACTGTACACTATCGCTGAGAGTCCCCTCCAGAGCCTGCTTGAGAGCCTGCTTGAGAGCCTGCTTGAGAGCCTGCTTGAAAGCCTCTTTGAAAGCCTGCATGAGAGCCTGCTTGAGAGCCTCACTTTGGGAGGAGTAGAGTTTTCCTCCACTGGAAGCCTCTGGCCGATGGCAAACTCTGGGTTTGTGGAAGCTTTGGCTAATAGAAGCCTCTAAGTCCATGGAAGCTTTGGCTAATGGAAGGCTCTAAGTCTGGAAGCTTTGGCAAATGGAAGGGTCTAAGTCTGTAGAAGCTTTGATACTAACGTTGACATAGCCAACCTACTTGTCCAAGTGCCTCTGGTACTATGATCACCATCACCAACACCATCACCATTGCCGTCATCACTATCGCCATCATCACCATCGCCATCATCACCATCGCCATCATCACCATCAGCCCCGGCCCAAATGCGCAAACATACACCCACAATCTGCAGAAAGCAAGCAGCAGATTCTGCTGGAAAATCCAAGTCGGAGATCTGCTCTCTGCAAGATCCAAATGTCTACCATTCCTACCGCATCTGACTCTGCAATTGTCAACGCCATGGTCATGAGGCATCGTGAGATTTCTTCTCGGTGGGCGCGCTAAAGATACAATTCAGACTATGATATCAACCGAGGTCATGATTTCAGCAGCCCACCACCCGCGACCTGCCACCTGCCATATGCCACATGCCACACGCCACCCATCAAATGCTGCTCACCACATGCCACCTGCCTGACGCCTCCAGGGGCCTGGCGTCTGCAACTCAACAAGTCTCTGGATCGAGCATGTAGGAGCATATTTGTGAGGAGTAGAGTTTTTCACAGGAAGCATTTGGGCGATGGAAAGCTCTGAGTTTGTGGAAGCTTTGACTAATAGACGGCTCTAGGTCTGTGGAAGCTTTGGCTAGTAGAAGGCTCTAAGTCTGTGGAAGCTCTGATGCTAACGTTGACGTAGCCAACCTACTTGGCTAAGTGCTTCTGGTACTAGGATCACCATCACCTACAACACCATCATCACCATCACCACCATCGCCATCATCACCATCGCCAACATCACCATCGCCAACATCACCATCATCACCATCGCCATCATCACCATCGCCATCATCACCATCATCACCATCGCCATCATCACCATCGCCATCATCACTATCGCCATCATCACCATCAGCCCCAAATGCGCACACATATGCCCACACTTGGTCGGAAGCAAGCAGTAGATTCTGCTGGAAAATCTGAGTTGGAGATCTGCTCTCCCCAAGATCCAATTGCCTACCTTTCCTGCAGAATCTCAGGATGCAATTTTCAACTCCATGACCGTGAGGCATCGTGAGATCTCATCGTGATGGCCGCGCTAGAGATAAGGTTCAGACTCTGATATCGACCGATGTCATGATTTCTGCCACCGCCACCCGCCTCCCGTCCCCCACCTCCCGGTGCTTGGCCCCTGCAACTCAGCATGTCTCCGGATCGAGCACCCAGGACCATACATGGGAGCATACAGTCAAGTGAGATTGGGAGTGTCTTGCCTCTTGAGAGTGTGCTTGGGAGCGTACAGTCAAGCAGGCAAGGAGTGCGCCATCGAGTGCAATTAGGAGTGTCCTTGAGAGCATGCTTGGGAGTGTACTTGAGAACGTACTCAGAGGTGTACTTGGAAGTGTATTCAGTGTGTATTTGTGTCTTGAGAGCTCACTTGGGAGTGTTTAGTCAAGCAGGCTGGGAGTGTGTCATCGAGTGCAATTGGGAGTGTACTTGAGAGCGTGCTCAGCAGTGTGATTGAGAGCGTCTTGAGAGCTTACTTGGGAGCGTATAGTCAAGCAGGCTGGGAGTGTGCCATCGACTGCAATTGGGAGTGTACTTGAAAGTATGCTCGTGAGTGTGATTGAGAGTGTCTTGAAAGCTCACTTGGGAGCGTACAGTACACCAGACTGGGAGTGTGCTATCGAGTGGAATTGGGAGCGTCCTGGAGAGCATGCCCGGGAGTGTACTTGAGAATGTACTCGGAGGAGTACTTTGGAGTGTACGTTGAGTTCACTTGGAAGCGTCTTGAGAGCGTAAGTCAAACAGGCTGGGAGTGTACAGTCGAGTGCAATCAGGAGTGTACTTCAGAGCGCACTTGGGAGCTTGCAAAGCAGTGCATTTGGCAGATTGGTTTCAAGTTTGTTGAATGCAGCATGATGTATAGTATCAAGCGCACATAATTGCATGTGTATGATAGCAATCTAGTCAATGGGCAGGTCCATAGGACCTGATAGTGCCACGTGTCAAATATGCTATGGATCACCGACCCAAAAACCGCTTCCCTATGAGTTATGCATTGTGTAAGGTCATTTTTCCCGGTGTTGAGTATTGTTCATCATAGCTGCACAAATCATATGGATCAAATGATGATTGACCTGATGCTGAAGCCATTGCGGAGGAGACGAGATCGCTGCTCTGTACGGATTCGGGTTCATCGACTGGCACATGTCGATGTTTGGCACAATATTCATTCTCCACATACTTCTGAATGGTCTCCTTTTACTGGGTAGTATAGGACGTCTTGTCCTCAGGATAAATATCCATTACCTTGTCCCATTTCTGAAATGATTGCGACTTCCGGAAATGATTGAAGATCTGTGCTGCAATGAGAAGCATACCCGTCATTGGAGTCATTTCAGCATAATATTTGGTCAGCTTCTGTCAAGCTAATTTCACGGCGAAGAACAAGTCTTCCGTCCATTGAGTCTTCATCTCAGCCAAGGCTCACCTAACGCCATCCATATGATCGAACAAGTCAGTGTAGACTCTGATAACATGCTGCAATGCGACTATATGCCTCATCTATATCCACAGGTTCCAATATCGGAATGGCCTGAATACTTCTATGACTTACATAGCTATGGTCCATTCATCCTGTGTTGTAAAGAGTGGCCGGTAATTGCTGTATTTTGGATTGTGCAGCGACTCGCAGGTGGATTTCAGTAATTGGTAGGCTCACTCAAGCAACTGCAGTGTCGAATCCCAAAGTGTCTTCACATCCATAATAGATAGTGCCACAATGCGCACTTTGGCTGGTTGACAGTCAATGAACGTGTTTCGATGACCAGGTGTCAGCATAATCGATACAGCAATCATTCTCTGCTATATGAAGGTCAGTTCCAGGACTTTCAAAAAATGTTGAAATACATACTTTCTCAATTATCTTTGCGAAACCTGGTCTCATGGCTGACACCTTAATGATTCGAGCATTGCCCTCTCTTTGCAGTGTTTGACTCTTTCGAATGTGTATGCTGTCATTCTCTCCAAATTGCTGATCGGGCTTGTGGGTTTCCCAAGACTTGGTGCAGCCTTTTACACCCAGACTGCTCATGAATGCACCTAAAGCCAGCTGTATGACGTGCGCCATGCATGGTATGTGGTTTCTGAATAAAGGCCACTCGATCCCGGAGGCCTCAAGCGTTGAATGCAGTTTGCATGTAACGGAGAAATTTGAGGAATCATCACCTGTCCTAATTCCAAGCCAACGGCCGTCAGTAAGTTCAACACGATCAAGCACGTCCTTCAAATATAAGGCTAGCCTCGCTCCAGTGTGTTGGCCCTGGATGTATCATCAATAATTCCCTTTCGAAAGCCGAAAAGAATAGGCAAACAACCTCATTGGATGCAAGTTGTACTTCACTCCATTCCCAATTTCGATCCATATAGTAAGTAATGACTGAGGTAATTGCTAGTGTATTCATTGATCTCCATCTGTCGAAAGCTACACTAACTTCATTTTGTGATGGCAATGGCGTCTTAATTGCATCCAAGGTCTGTGCATATTCCCTCCAACAAATGTTGCTGAGGGTGGTGGCGGAAGGCAGCAGTAGTTCACTGCGTAATGCTCTATATGACTGTTGTAGCTCAAGATTTGATATGGCGTTCCAGGGCATATGAGCCGAAACAAATCATAACATGAGGTAGGGATCCCATGTGTCTTGGACAAATTCGGATGTTTCAAAGTTCTTCACTATCAGTATAGAGGGTTTAGTCTCTCATTTTGGTCAATATGGATCAACCTGGATGTCAAATATGAATTTCCTCCGCAAACTCACTATTGTAATTTCTTTGACTTCCTTGCCTCTTCAGGATGGCCAAAGCTGTTTCATCTACCATCGAACTAGTCAATTCAGTAACTTCTTAATCTGTTAATTCGTTTAACTTTGTGATGTGAGCTTTTGACAGCAAGTGTTTCCCCATTGCGCTGGTCTCATGTTTTGATGGATGGCGAAGAACTCGATGAGAAACGATACATATCATTCCAGCGCTGCCGGTTTCCTCAATTCTGCGGTGCAAATGAAATTGACATGAAGACGCCTGTCTAGAATTTTCCCAAGCAATAGTACATTTCAAACCTCCATTCATTGAAGCCCAGCAAGCGTCGAGGATGATTTGTATAGTAAGGTGGCTCAAATCACAAATGAAGATACATTCATTTTTGGAAGCGATCATAACCTTTACCATTGAGGTATTTTACGATTCTGAATTCAACATAGTGGTAGGAATACTAAATCTTGGAAATCTGACGCGAGTGACTGCCAAAAGTCACGTGATAGTACACCAGAATGCGGGTTCCTAACCATTGACTCTGGAGCTACAAGCCACCAAATCAGATATGTGAGACATTGCATGCATATTTGTGAAGTTGTATACAGAGACACATTAAAAGGACTGACTGCATAAAACTCAAATTGGGAACAGCGCAATGCACTTCATTGCTGTGTTGCTTATTGAGCCTCCAGGAAAATCATTGAGGCTCTGTGGGTGCTCAATTGTAGGAGGCGGACGCGATATTGTGACTAGAATTTTTGCTAATACAGGCTGCCGATAGGTTGAATGTGGGTTAGTTGTGTTCCATTGCCCTGATATTATCCAAGATGGAAGATCAAAAATCGTTGGCGCTCTGTTGACGCTCATTTCAGGATATAGTTACGATGTTGTCACAAGCATTTTTGCCTAACCAGGTGGCCGATAGCTCAATTATGGATTCATGTGGTCGCACAGCCCCATGATTATTGAAGATGCAAGGCCTGAAATCATTGACGCACCATTGACGCTCATATTTAGGAAATAGCAGTGATGTTATCGCAACCATTGTTGCCTAGACACGTGGCCGATAGTACATTTATATCTGAATGTTGCCGCACAGCTCTTCGATTTTCCGAAATGCAAGGCCAAAAGTCGTTGATGCTCCATGGACGCTCATTTCTAGGACATAGTAGCGACGTTACAGCGACCATTTGTGCCTAGAACGGTGGCGCATGGTCCGATCATGAGTTACTGTCACCACGCAACCCTTGGGATTTTCCAAGATGCAAGGCCTTAAATCGTTGACACTCCACTGACGCTCATTTTTAGGGTGGGGCAAAGAGCATGTTGTTCGCCTTTTTGGTATAACGCCGCCCAATACATACAGAATGTGACAATGCAGCATTTTGACTGCCGAGTGTGTAAGACTAAAAATTGCTGACACTCTGTTGACCCTTTCATTAATCACATCGATACAAACTTCGTACACTCATGGATCATATGTCATGAAACGTATACTCATTATTGACATCCAACAGTGCGTTTGGGAGTATTATCATTTGCATCCAGCAGCTTTGATACGACTCAATTTCTGATCAACTTCTATCCATGTTGTCAGAGTGAGAAATGATGTGGTGCTATCGCATTCCTGCGCTTGCGGCCAGCAAATTACGGCATGTAGATCATTTCACTAGTTTTCGGTAAATATAGCTCGAGTTCCTCACCTTTCCTCATCCAGCCCCTTCTCCTCGATTTCCATGACATACCATAAGCAATTTCAATTATCTCAACCATGGGCACCAGGTCTGTCTGGAGAGTTGGGCAGTTGGATGCATGGATGCATGCGGCATAATGGTCGTCATTAAGACAGATTCGTATTGGGCACGGACAGCTCCTCCAATGACTCCCATGACATCAGTCACTTAAATGTTGTTTGTATATTTCGTCCCTGATATAGCGGTTGCTTTCTCACTTCACAGTAACCTGCAAACCGAAATTGAACGTTTTGGCCATCTTACAGCCTGATTTGGATTTTATACCTTTCGGATGGTGCGTTTGACCCTTGCACATGCACAGAGGAATTATCATGTCTCACAATTTGGTTACTGAAATTGAGTACAAGCTGACAAATAGCAAAATCGGGACACATATTTTTTTTCACCGAAATTTGAAGTCAACTATACCAATATGATTCTCTATTCCTCTGCAGACACAGGAGCCGTCATCATATCTTCATCGGAATCCGATTTCCATCTAGTGATTGGCTTGGGACGCTCAATGCAGTGGTATAAGGTTACAAGTTCGACAGGCTTGCATTCCTGAATGACTGATGAATCGGGCTTGGCAGCGGGCGCAAGACCAAATATACTCGTGCTTGACTGCAGCTTCCCAGAATCTTGCCCGATAGGACTACTTTCTGGTCGAGAAGTCCCTTGACGCATATGCATTATTCCAGGGACATTGTCAAGACACTCCATATGCTCACGAATCATTGTAGGTGCAGGTGCCGCTGCATCATATTCGGTTTGAGATTAAACCACTGTTGGAACCCGTGCTGCGGATTTACCATACTTGGTATCTCTTCCCCGGGAGAGATCAGCTGCATCCTCACATCCCAGTTGTTTCGATTTGGCAAGCTTTATCTGCTTCTGACAAAACCTCTCTATGCACTGCTGTACCATTTTTGTGATTGTGTCCATCACCCAGCAGTGTTCATCATTTTTGCTCAGCTGGCCCTGCTCTGGCTGTTCATCCTCCTCATCCTCCCAATCCTCTCCATTGTTGAACTTGCAAGATCACTCAGACTGTGTCCGATAGCAACCATCATCTCCTAAAAAGACTTTTCGGGCTCTCTGTTCATCAATCCGGCGTGTTCAGCTTTCCTTGTATCATCCTGCATTTGCTGAACCATTCCCACTTTGTCTTCAACTCACTTTCTTGCCCCAGCGGTCTCTCTCTCAATATAATCCTCAATCGGTTTTACTTTCTCTTCAGCCCTTCAGAAGTGTGTGTCTCGTGTTTTAATGACCACAATCTTCTTTTTGGATTGCGAGCTGCTGAATGCTCGAAGGGTTCGGAATCTCCCTGCTCCCAGGCCGCAATTGCCTTCATTTGCTTGATGACACCGTTGGGTGGACCATTTCGCTGAATTGCCGTATTTGCGTGCAGGAAGTGGCGATGAGATCTTCCTTGGAGCATTGACGATTGCAGTTTGCGTTGAGTTTGTTGTCGGGTGAGATGATGGATGTTTCAAGATATGGACAATATGGAAGCAAGCTGCGTATTTTATGTCAAGGTTGGTACATTTACTCATGTTGAACAAAGCAAAAACTCGCTATTGACTGTCAATACCACGGGAGTAGTTAGGCTAACTGTACAACATCACTTGATTGCTCACGTCAGTATCTTGTCATATCCCAGGGATTCTTTGAGATAAACATCAGCAGACGTCCTTCCCCTCATACAATGTCCTATGTATTTCTGACTATCATGCAATGTCGGCTGTCGTACACCGCAATTCATCCCTGTTAACAAACACACAACCTGGGACCTACTTATTGCACATCGCTGGGTGGTGGGAAACCCCTGCAACTTGCGGCCATACGGAGCAGGATTCATCTTGAGTTTATGGAACATCTCGGCTGCTACTTATTCCATTCTGACATGAAGCTAACTATATAGCCCTCAGGACTTCCCACTTCTTTTTGTTATCATCTTCCTCTCCAATTCCACACCAGCAAATCATGGAAACCCAACCACCCCAGCCAGGAGAGAGCAGATCGATATCAAGCCGATTTGCGGCTGCTACATCAAATGCGTCACTCATTGGGACACAGCACGAATGCAGACACCAGTTGGTCCACTGCGTCGCTGCCGATGCAGCCACCAGAAATATAACCCAGGATGGATATTTATAAATGGTCCGTGAAACTGGAAGTAGCGCGAATTCGAAGCAGCATGTAGTTGGATGTAAAGATATGCATGTGGTGGTAAATGCCCATCGATTAACTGGATACAGTACTGCGGTTGTCGGTAGAGAGCTACATGACTAATTCGTCGCAGCCCGTAATGGCAAACCTACATGGTCGAAAAAGGCATTTGTCCTCATGGTCCACCAAATCGAACATCATGATGTCATCAGCTCCGGGATTTCCGTGGACGAATTTCCTGATAGGCATCCCTGTGAGTGGACGACACAGGCTTCAATCACCTTTGAGGAGGCTATGGAAGCATATATGGATGAGGTAATCGCCAAATCTCATTGTTACAAGCAGCAACCAATTCCTTGTAGGTTTTCAACATGTCTGCTACCATGGCAAGGTAAGGAGGTCGGGTACAGCTGGAACAGTCAGACATGCGCCTGGCCTTGAATATGGGGAGAATCGCCAAAGGAGGGTGTTTGTGCGCCTCAATAGATGAAATGCAATTGCAGATCAGGACACCTCACGCGGAGGTCTGAGAAAAGATGAGATGGGGTGTTGAGTTTCCTGGGCGTAGAAAGGTGAAGGCTGCGACAGAAAGACATCCAGCTATGTTTCGTCAAATCCACACAGCCAGATGGCTTCCTTGCCAAAGTGGTACTGCAAACAATCCACAGACTCGATGCAGACACATAGGATCAGGCACATCTCCACCTGACCGATGCAGACAACCGACTGCAGAGCTGACGCCACCTCTGCCCGAAACGCCATCAGCCCCAACTGGTAAAAATCGTGGAGCTCAATTTTCAGAAATTGTCAATGTGGCAGCCAGATATGCGTATTCACATACATCTCATCCCTGTGCTGACTTTTCACTCTTGATGCATCTGCCCAGGATGGCCAGCATGATACAGATTTTGATCGAGATATGCTGACTGATGAAGGAACATCAACTGCTTAGTACACTATCTGATGTGTGGTAATGCAGCTGACATCCATTTTGAAGACCAGAGCGGCCTATTGAGCGAACCTGCAAGTGATGATGAGCATTGATCGCAAGGCACTGGATTTTGGAGTTTATTATTATATATTTATATGTATTATTAAAGAACGATGTACTGATCATGAAGAAAGTAAATGAAAACCCTAGAAAGGCAGACTAAACAATGTGCATGATGGACTACATTGAATCGAATGAATGCATACTGTGGATACACCCGTGGCAAAATGAGCGTCAATGGATCATCAACAATTTTGGGTCAGGTAAGTCTGGTAGTTAAAAATTGATTTGGTCGTGGTTATACATAATTGAAGTATTGGCCACCTTTATTGGCGAAAATGATAGCAACACACTCCCTACCTCATCTTGAAAATGAGCGTCAAAGGAGGGTCAAGGTTTATTCGTGATGGGTTCTGGGTGATCACACCGCCGTTAAGTTGCAGGCAGTCGTAAAGGAATCATTGGCCTCCTTTATAGGTGACGCAGGTTGCGATACCCTCCCTGCCCCATCTTGAATATTAGCGTCAACGGAGTGTCAACAATTGTTGCTTGTGTATCTTGGGCAATATGGGGTGCGACTGGTTGCTAACAGTCATAAATGAATTATTGGCTGCCTTTATAGGCAAAGGAGAAAGAGAAACGCTCCCTGCCCCATCGTTAAAAGTTGCATCAACAGAGTGTTCTTGATTGTTGGTTGTTTATCCTAGGTAATATGGGGTGCGACAGGATGTAAACTGTCATAAACGAATTATTGGCTGCCCTTATCGGCCACAGAGAATAAGAAACACTCCTGCGCCACCTTGGAAATGAGCGTCAACGGAGCATCAACAATTGTTGATCGTGTATCTTGGGTAATATGGGGTGCGACAGGTTGCAAACAGTCATAAACAAATCATTGGCTGCCTTTATAGGCAAAAGTGTAGGCGGAACTGTCCCTGCCCCATCTTGGAAATGACCGTCAACGGAGCATCAACAAATGTTGGTTGTGTATCTTGGGTAATATGTGGTGCGACAGATTGCAAACAGTCATAAACGAATTATTGGCTGCCTTTATAGGCAAAGGTGTAAGTGAAACTGTCCCTTCCCCATCTTGGAAATGACCGTCAATGGAGCGTCAACGATTGTTGGTTGTGTATCTTGGGTAATATGGGGTGCGACAGGTTGCCAACAGTCAGCAATGAATTATTGGCTGCTTTATAGGCAAAAGAGAAAGAGAAACACTCCCTACCCCATCTTGAAAATGTGCGTCACCGGAGTGTCAATGATTGTTTACCTTCCATCGTGGTTAATCACAGGGTGATATGGCCGTTATGGTCTATATACATCGCTTTGCCTGCTTTTATACACTAAAAGGCTCAAGAATACCTAGTGGTAGCCCTGTAAATGGAATAAGTTGTTACAGTCCTGGAGTATGTGGTGGGAATATCCCGTACATATCTGCCTATAAAGGCTGCCATCTTTCTCTGTTTGCATACTTGTGATCAAGCACCACTCATAGTACGGACGATGCAAGACCAGTAATCATTGACACTCCGATGATGATCATTTTCAAAATGGGGTAGGGAGCGAATTGCTTTCTATTTTTGATATCCAGGCGGCCAATACTATGTTTATGACTGTGTGTAATCAGTCGCCCCTGAGATTACCCATGATACACGATGAAGAATCTTTGAGGATCCTGTGATGCTCATCTTCAGGTTCTGGTAGGGTGCATGTGTCTCTTCATTTTGATCACTAAGGTGGCCAATACATCGAAAATACACCGCGATGTACCAATGTCACTATTTCACAAATATCAGTAGCATCTCTCGGTGAGAACATGTATGTGGAAACGGAAGCGCAGGACTGGAGATTGGTACCGATGGGTGTAGCCAAACCCGGCGAAACTTGCACGTTGATGGGTACAGGTCCGGGTTTGGCCCACCAGGAGTCAGCAGCTCCGGATTTTGGACAGGTCTGGAACTGAACTGACCTGTTATCACAGTCCAAGCCCGGACCGCTGGCGGGTTACCGTGACCCATTAATAACACTACTGCTTGGTAATCTAAACACCGGAAAATTCAATGTCATCATGAAACCTTTTGTATTTGGACCTTTCCAATTTCAAGCAAGCTTTCTGTAAAAGGTTCAGTACAATCCACATGCAATTCGGATGCTTCTCTGTTTTTCGACTATGGATCAATAGATCAGATAGAAAAACAGCAATGGTATTATATTGCCTAGGATCGGATACAAGCAGGTGGTTTATGACGGGTATGCATTGACTGGGTGTGTTGGCCAGTCCAACAGGAAGCAGCATCAACTCACACAGCCCATACGTAATCCAGAAAGCCATGTCATGCCGATTGCTGGCATATATTCAAATTTCATGATGACCCAAGGCTATATCTATCTTTGAGACTCAGGTCGAACCTCCGAGTGGTTGGACATGCTTGTGGATATGAGGGAGAGGGTATCGATCCTTCTTGGTGATGTGGTTAACTGTCTGGTAATCGATGCACATGCCCAATCCTCCAGTTATCTTAGGTACAAATTCGAAAGGTGAGCCATGATTGGTGCTGCTTGGCCATATCCAGCGATTGTGAAAGGCCTTCTCAAATTGTCATTGTAGCTCCATGTCTTCATTGGGGGACAAATGATATTGAGGTCTGTATGGAGCTTTTTCAATTTTGTCTGGTGATCTGTCCATTGTACATGGCGGTTTAATATGTGTGGTCATATGCCGGTTCTGGGAATAAATCACAATTCTCGATGTTGCGAAGGATGTGTTGGATTGCTCCTGACGGCTGCACAATCTCAGGCTTGTTGTACTGCACCTGATCCACAAATGCCCTTTTTAAAACATGATGATACTTGTGACAGAGTTGTTTCTTGCCAATAATTTCAATGCCCATAGCCCAGGCTGCTTCTTTGCAAGCATTGTTGTCTGGTTTGCTGTCTGGCTGAAGGCTACCAACGTAATGGATTTGCACTGCCATTTCTCTGTTTGCATATGAGATTATGCCTTGAGTTATCCATATTTGGTATGTACTGTGGTTGATACAATATGTTTGAGTTTTATCACAGACCCAGCACTTCCAGAGGATGATGTTGATTCCTTTCATGTTCTACACTGTGAACCACCCCATATATGCATTTCCGTAGTTCCCCAGTTTGAGTTTCAGGTGCAACTGATGCCGTCTCTCAATGCTGTCTTCTTCCTTGTCATTCACCAGCTCCATGACCATCCTGTCACCATCTCTCTCCACTGATACTGCCTCTTTCTTTGTTGATATTTCCACAGTCTCACATGTTACAAAATTCTCCAATGCCCCATCGTCGATCGCTGTTTTGGCCGCTAATGTACTATAGGTCATTATTCTTTTTCTACTGAAGCTTGCCATTGAGATGGAGAAGATCTGTGGCGTGGTTATCACTGACTTGGAGATGATGACAATGAGTGAACTTTTTAATTACCAACAAATTTGTAGTTATAGTTTCAGGAAGTTGATTCGCAGCTCATCGCTCCCATCATAATTTTCTGTACCCGAATTATCAAGCTAATCATTCAGATTGTGTGCACTGTCGGATGATTCCTGCACCTGAGGCTGCTTGCTAATGTCATGTTCTCCTCCCAAGGTCTGGGCTAATTGCAGGATCTATCGTTTTCCTCCCCCTCCACCTCCGTGGTCTCCATTCATACAACTCCGGCTGGATCCTCTTTGTCTTTGTTCGCAGCCGCTCTATTCCCTGTCCGCATGGCCCTCACCTTCTCCTCATTTCGGCACATGCAGGCGTGGTGACTAAATTCTCTACAAGCATATCACTGCATCAGTTGTTGATTCTTCTGCTGCTGCCATCTCTCTGTTTGACTTCCATTTCTTCTAAATATCAGTTGTGTCAGTTAGGTCTTGCAGTGAAGCACAGCATCCACTGATGAGACATGGTCCATAATGTAGTTTTGCAATGCTGTAGGCTGATTTCCCAATGTTTCAATCAATGCCTTGGACACTGCTGGGTTGCTCTCAAAGTTGAACAGATATGAGTTGCAAAGGCATTGGTCTGAGAGTGTTGCACGGGGTTGAAGCTGGCATCGAAGCACTCAGCAGCATTCATCAAGTGTTAAAACACACTTGTCACCATTTATTCGTAGTGACTCTCAATGCTGAGTTACCCTTCTCAAAGCATCGGCAGAGAGTCAAGGCATCTCTGACTATGGCTGTGATGTCTTCCCAATTTATGCCTGCACTTGAGTACACCAGAAAACAGTAGTTGATAGTGTCAGCAACAAATCTGGGTAACCAGCCAGCAGTCCGGGTTTGGACCCCGAACACAGTTCCGTTTGGTCCCAGACACATTCAACAACCCGACCTGCTGCCTTTTGCCATGAGAAACCAGGACCAGGACCCGTGAACATGTGGGTTTGGCCAGGTTTGGGTACACCCATCGGTTCCAATCTCCAGTTCTGCTTCTCTGGTGTGTCTATTTATGGTCAGATGAAGATATCCTACTATTAATCACAAGATATTGACTTTAGTATGTTGTTGCCTGTTTTTGATGTATTGGCCACCTTTATAATCAAAAAAATAGAGACACACTCCCTGCCCCATCATGAAAATGAGCGTCAACAGAGCATCAATGATGTTTGGTGTTGCATCTTGGCTAATCTGAGTGGCGATTGGTTGCAAACATTCATAAATGAGCTATTGCCCACCTTTATAGGCAAAGGAGACAGCGACATGCTCCCTGCCCCATTCTAAAAATGTGCGTCAACAGAGTGTCAACAATTTTTGGCCTTGTAAGTCAGGTAATTAATAAGTGACTTTGTTGCTTTGAAGCATAATGAAAGTATTGGCTGCCTTAATGGGCAAAAACTCTAGTGATGGCATTGCTACTATCTCATAAAAATGACTGTCAACAAAGCATCAATGATTTCTGGCATTGCATCAGGGTGAATCAAAGCGCGATGTGGCCGTTATGGTCTTTATACGCAGTTTTGACCATTGTTATAGTCTACAATGCTCATGAACACTTAGTGGCAGCTTTGTAAATCAAATACGTTGTTACTGTCTGGGAGGCTGTTGCAGGAATACCTCTTTCTTATCGTTCAATAAAAGCTGCAAACTACTGGTTGATAGTTGTCTGCAATCAGGTGCCACTTAGATTACCCAAGATGCAAGATCAAAAATCATCAATGTTCCATTGACGTGCCTTTGCAAGATGTGGCAGGGAGCATTTAACTTTCTCTTTTGCCTATAAACGTGGCCAATACTTTGATTGTGTATAACAGCAACCAAATCACTTTTTAATTACCTGAGTAACAAGACCAAAAATTGTTGACGCTCCGTTGACGCTCATTTTGACACAGGTGTATCCACAATATGCAATCATTTTGTATGGTGTAATATATCATTAATGGTGTTTTGGCGGCCTTTCTATCACCTTCATGTACTTTCTCCTTTATCACAACATTGTTCTTTAATAATTCATATAAATATTTCCTTTAAAATATACTTTGAACTGTCCCCTAATTGTAGATAATAATACACTCAAAAATTCCGTTTCTTTCTATCAATGCTCATCTTCACTTGCAGATTTGCTCAATAGGCTGCTCTCATCTGCAAAATGGATGTCAGCTGCATTACCACACAGCAGATAGTGTACTAACCGGTGGATGTTCCTTCATCAGTCAGCAAATCTGAAATGATATCTTTATTGTGCTTGCTATCCTTGGCATATGCATTAAGATTGAAAAATTGAGTGTTGGGAAGAGGAGTATGTATATACACATATCTGGTTGGCGCACCTTCGACTTGGGAACCTTGAGATCCCTCAGTGAGACTGGGTGGCACTGGTGGCGTTCCAGGCAGAGGTGGCTTCACTTCTGTTGTCCGCTGTCTGCGTCCGTCTGGTGGAGGTGCACCTGTTCCATTGTGCCTTCACCACATCTGTGTACTCTCTGCTGTCGCATTGTAGAGAGGAAGGTGGCTGTCTATTTGATTTTCACGAACCATAGCCGGGTGTCTTTGTATTTCAGCATACACTATTCTATGCCCAGGAAACTCGACCCCTTACTTCCTCTCTTCCTGGACTTTGGTGCGAGGTTTCATAGACAATTATTGCGTTTCCTTTATTGCGGCACACGAAAATCCTCCTTTGGCCATTTTGGCCATACTCAAGGCAACGCACATGTTGGACTGTTCTAGCTGTAACTGACCTCCTTGCCTTGCTATTGTAGCAGACATGTTGAATACCTACAAGAAATTAGTTGCTGCTTCTGAAAGTGATATTTGCCTGATACCTCTACCATATACGCTTCCATAGCCTGCTCTATGCTGTTTACAGCCTGTTTTGTCCACTTACAGGGACGCTTACGATGTCATTTGTCCGCGGAATTCGCAGGGCTGATAAAATCGTCATGTTCAATTTCGCTATCTGAGTAGAGAAATGTCCGATTCAACAATGGAGGTTTCCCATTATGGGAAGCGATGAATTGGTCACGTAGCGGTCTACATATACCAGCGCGACATTAGGTAGTTTGTTCACGGCCGTCTACCTTGATATGGATATACTCACATCCTATGAGATTATGGTTCTTATTCTTGCTACTTCCGGTTGTACGGACCTTCTTGACATGTGCGTCCTGGGTTATATTTTCGGTGGATGAATGGGCAGCATTGCAGTGGACCAACTGGTGTCTGTGCTGCGGCTTTGTCCCTGCAGGTGACACATTTGATGAAGCGCCAGTCAGTCAGCTCAATTCAGATCCACTCGCACCTTGCGGAGGTATTCGAGGAGCCATGATCTGCTGCTTTGGAAAAGGAGAGGATGATTATCACATATTGAAGTAGGAAGACCTGAGGAATATACAGTCAGCTTCTAGACAAAATGAAATGAGTAACAGCCTAGTTGCATGCTCTACCCAAGCGGATTTGTACTGTGTATAGCTGCAGGTTGCAGGGGTTTCCAACCGCCCGGCGATTTGCAGTAATCCAGTCCAATGTTGTGTATTTGGTTACAGGGATAAATAAAGGCGAACAACTGCTGAAATCTCATGTTAGTAAGATACAAACAGCAAATTGTTCGACGGAAAGAACCTCTGGTGATGCTTGTCTCGAGAAATTCCTCGGATCTTCTATGTCACAGAGGCTAATAATGCACTCATGTTGTATGGATAGCATGACTATTCGCAATGTAGTGACAGTCAAAATGCATATTTTACTCTGTTCAAGTTGATCCAATGTACCAACTTTGACAAAAAAGACGCAGCTTGCTACCATATGGTCCATATCTTGCAACATCCAACATCTCTCCCAACAACAAAGTCAATACAGGATACACTGGTCGATGCTCCCAAAAACAACCATTTGCTACTTCCGGCAAGCGCATACAGGAAATCTATACAGCGATCCTCACCAGAATGTCATTCAGCAAATGAAGGCAACAACGCCTCGGCAGCAGAAAGGGTCCAAGACCTAGTAGTATTGCGTAGTTTGAGATCTAAAGAGCAGCCTGCTGTGGAGAAATGACGACAAACGCAGTTTTTAAGCAATGAAGAGAAAGACATATGGATCATGGATTATGTGGATAGAGGAACTTCTGCAGCAAGCAACATGGTGCAGACGCAGAGACAACGATTCAGCAAGAGTAGGAAGATATGAGATATGCTGAAGAGGTGGGATTGACAACCAGAAAGTCCGAAAAAACATTTGAGAAGAGGTTGAATGCTATCGGAGACATACTGAGTGGTCTTGCCAGTTCCGACGATGAGGAGGATGGGGAAGATGAGGAAGAAGATGAAGAGGTTACAGAGCTGGGCAAGCTGAGCGAAGATGATGAACCCAGCTGGGTGATTGGTACAATCTGCAAAATGGTACAGCAGCACATGGAGAGTTATCGGCAGAAGCAGATGACATTTGACCAATTGACGTAACTGGGATCGGGGTACACCTCCAACTCCATCCGGGAGAGAGATACGAAGAAGGGGGTGGCCGAATTGAACATTTGGGCGGTGGTTAAGCTGTGAACACAAAACATTGCAGCTGCATCTGCACTGATGACATTTGCTGAGCTTATGCAGAGTCTTGATATTGTCCCAGGGGAGTTGCAAATGCTGCATGGATCTTCTCAGGCAGGAAGTAGTCATATGAGCCTAGGTTGCAGCAAACGACAGTGACACAAACGCAGAGCATCTGGCCTGCCCGATGGGGCGTATGATTCCTCACCAATTAAAAACCCGAACCCTGTTGAACCCATCAGCTTTTATCCCTCCATAAAGCCTCCCTAGCTAAGTACTAAACAGCGATCAGATTCGGATAAAGGAATGGTGATGGTTCCTGAGTGGTCGAAGAAACAGATAGGTACATCGCTATTTTTGACGACGTATCTCTTTGAAAAGCAATTAGTGTACCTATTTCGCCAAGTGTTAGCTCTTTCTTGTCTTCAGTGACGAAATTGTGAGACATGATAATTTGTCTGTGCATGTGCAACGGTCGTATGGGCTATGCGAAAGTTTTAGACCTCAAATCAAGTTCGTATACGACTAATGAACTTGATATTATCTTGGCTGGCATCGTTATGTGAGAACACAAAAACGTGATTAGAGACAAAATTTTCTAACAAAATTTAAGTCAGCGATGGCATATGAGTCATAAAAGGAGTGGGCAGTGTGGAATGCGAACCAGGATAAATGAAGACCGTGATGCTGCATTGATCCATGCATGCAACTGCATAACTCTCTGCTTAGACCTGGTGGACATGGTTATGATTGTGAGAATTGCTTATGGTAGGTCATGGAAATCGAGAAGAAGGAGCTGGATGAGGAAAGGTGAGTAATTTGGACTATATATATCAAAAAGAAGTTGGTGGATCTATATGCCGTACATTGCTGGCCGAAAGAGCTGGAATCTCAAAAGCCTATCTCATTCATTGCTCAGATAACGTGTATTGTGGTGGATCTGAAATCGAGAAGCCTAGAAGCTTTTGGATGGAAATGATTATACATAGAAATGATATATTGGCTATTAATAATGACTCTATGCATTATTGGATATAATTGTTGAGCATACAATGACTGTTAGTATGTCTTTAAGGTGGGCGTCAATGGAGCGTCAATGATTTTTAGTCTTACACTTTCTGCAATCAAAGGGCATCATAGTCACATCCTTCCAAAGTGACAGTATTGGCTGTCTTTATAGGTGAAAAGGCAAGCTCAACCCTTGTTGTACCATCCTGGAAATGAGCGTCAATGGAGCGTCAATGATTTCTGGTCGTGCATCATGGATTATCAAAGGGCTGTTCAATGGCATTGACCCATCATCACAGTATTGGATGCCTGTATGGGAAAAGATGCTAGGGATGATATCACTACCACCTCCTCAAAATGAGCATCAATAGTGGGTCAAATATTTTTGGTCTTGAATCTTGGATAATCAAAGGGCTGTGCAATGGCATTAACCCATAATCAAAGCATTGACCGCCTTTCTGGGCAATAATGCTAGTAATAATATCGCTACCGTCTCCTAAACATGAGCATCAACAGAGCATCAACAGTTTTTGTGGGGGTTCAGTTACCTATACAGTAATGAACTGCATTGCATTGTTCCTAAATTGAGTTTTTAATGGTTAGTCTTTTCAATATGTCTTTGTATACAACATCTCAAATATACATGCAATGCCTCACAGGGCTTACTCCTTTCTTGCTTGTAGCATGAGAGTCAACATTTAAGAACCAGCTTTCCACTTTACTATAATGTAACTGATCACATTCTCTCAAGTCGAACTACACAGTTTTTACATTCGTACTGCAATGTCGAAGTCAAAATCTTTAATTACCTTGTTGCTAGATGTTATGATATCTTCCACAAATGAGATTATCCATATTTAGGATATGAGCGACTGTACTTTACTTATCATATTCCAATTGTACTGGGCTTCTATGACTGTGGGCATGAACCACTCAATTGCTTGAAGTGATTCTCGACATGCGCCTTGGTGGGGTTTCTTTTTGCACTGTCGAATGGAGGAGACCAGCAACCCTGGCATTATATGTATCATTTGTCATCAAGTTCTTTGCCATCCATCAGAACATGAGACCAGCTCAATGGGGAAACACTTGCTGGCAAAAGCATACATCGCAAAGTTGAACAAATTAACTGAGTCAGTAGTCATTGAGTCGACTAGTTCAACGGTGCATGAATCAGCTTTGGCCATACTGAACAGAGAAGGAAGTCGAGGAATTAGAATAGTGAGTTAATAAAGGAACTTCATATTTGACATTTAGGTTTTATCTATATTAACTGAATTGACAGACTAAATGCTCCAAACTGGCAGCTAAGGATATTGTAAATGGTGAATTTCACCCAGACAACTGGAATCGCTGCCTCATATCAGGTTATGTTTCGGCTCATATTCCTGCCAATGTTATGGTAAACCTTGAGCTATGATAGACATATAAACCATTATGAAGTGAGCTGGTGCTCACATCCACCAGCACCCATAGCAACATTTGCCGGAGGGAATACTCACCGACTGTGGATGCAATTAAGAAGCAATTGCTGTCCACAAATAAAGTTAGTTTAGCTTCAGATGGGAGGACATCAACAAACAAATTAGCCATAACTTTGGTCACTGCATACTATATGGATCCCAATTGGGCATTGTGGGAAGTACAACTCACTTTCTTTGAGATTTATAGCCTATTTGTTTTCTATTTCAAAAGCTAATTCAGGATGATAGGTCAAAGGTCAACATCCAGGAGCGATGCTAGCCATACATTTGAAGTAAGTGCTTCTACATTTTGAGCTAACCGACAGATGTATACTTTGAATTGCGACTGATAAAATTTCTTTAATTAACTTGATGAGTTGGGAACTAAAATGAACCCTTGAGGCCTCCAGAATCGAGTGCCGTGCATTTAGAACTCACATACCATGCATGCTGAAACACATTCAGCTTGCTTTAGGTGCATTCATGAACAGTCTCGGTGTAAAAGGCTGCACCACATCTTGGGAAGCCCATGAGCGCAATCCACAATTTAGAGAGAATCAAAGCATAGACATTGGGAAGAGTCAAAAACTTCAGGAACAGGGCAATGCTAGAATCAACAAGGTGTCTTCCATGCGAACAGGTTTAGCAAAAATAATTGAAAAAGTACGTATTTCAAGACATGTTGAAAGTCCTGAAACTGACATTCATATAGCAGCGACTCCTTGCGGTATTGCTTACACGGACACCAGGTTGTCGAAACGAGTTCACTAAATGTCAAACATCCAAAGTACGCATCACAAAACTACCTATAAAGCATAAGAAAACACGGTCAAATTTGACACTGGGGATGGTTGAGCAAGCCTACCTATTACTAGAATTCACACGCAAGCGGCGCACAAATGCAAAATACTGTTATTACCAGCCACTCTGCACACCATGGGATGAATGCACTATCGTCAAGTACGTCAGTGAAGTCTTGAGGCCATTCCAATACTGGACCCTAGGGATGTTGGAAGGCCATACGGTTACTCTGTATCGTGTTATCACTGTCTAGAAGGACATGTTTGATCAGATGGATGGCAGTATGTGAGCATTGGCTAAGAAGAAGAAACAATGGAAGGAAGACTTGTACTTTACCGTGACGTTTCCGTGACAGACCCTGTCCAAATCATATGCTGATGTTACTCCTATGAAGGGTATGCATATAATTTCGGCACCGATCGTTGATCCTTGATGGAAGTTGCAATCGTTTAGGAAGAGAGACAAGGGAGTGGATATCAATCCTGAGGATGAGACTTCTTATACTACCAAACTCAATGAGGCATTTCAGAAGTTTGTGGAAAATGAATACTATGCCAAAAGAAGAAAGTTGCCCATTATCAAAGCCGAAAGAGTACTGCACAACACTCTCTTACCCTCCAAAACAGCTTCTGGATCTGGTCAATCTTATGGCGATCCATATGATTTGTCCAGTGAGGAAGAAGAATACCCAACGCCTGAACATGTGGCTAAAATGACACCCAGACGAAGCGATTGGCCAGCATGCTCATTGGAAGCTGCAAAGCTCTATATGAAATCACCGCCTGAATCACCTAAAACCTGGGAGCATGTCAATCCAAATCTTAGTGGTTACCACTCCGACCTAATGAAGATTAGCAGGACATTTCGGATACCCCATATCACTTACTGGTGGCACCAACAAGAGCACACACGCTCGAAGTACACCAACTTCTCTGATGTGGCACGGGATATATTCTCTATCATTCCACACGGCGTGGGAGTGGAGGAAGGTTTTTCCCTTGCGCAAGATAATATCGGCTGGAGGCAGTGAAAAACCACAGGTGGGACCCTTCGGGAACAAGTTGTACTATGGCAGTTGCCTCTAGCCAATAACAGGATATTTGAAGGCAATCATCCTGAATTGAATTTGACGGAGACTCAAAATGCCTTGGAAGTGCAACTTGAGGTGGAGGAAAGTACATTGCACACAACGCCCAAGGTTCACAACTTTTTCGAGACGTGGCAGGGCAGCCATAATCCATGTACTACACAGAAGGAATCTTGCACTCAAAACAGGCAAATGACAGCTATAAAATCCATTTCAGGTACTGAAGAGATCGTCAAAGCATCCTAGTCAAACTTTCAACACAATACTGCGGCTGCATTCAAATTGTCAGAATGATCACGTTTGCCACCGGCTTTGTCTGCAAAGGTCCTCTCTAGAGGACGAACTGAAGTAATAAATGTCCTCTGCATTCAATGAATCAACCATATTACAGCCGAAAGTGTTCAGGACAGTGCACCTGAAAGCATTTCGGACACCCAAAATTGGCTTGATCGGCATGGTGACTTGGATAACCCAAATGATAGCGAAAACGAATGAGAGGAAGATAATCCAGCCGATCTAGAGCTAAACAACAGCATTGAGGATGCGGATGGCCCAGAGTGGTGAGATCTCTGTGCCGCACTCAATGTGCCTGGAGTGATTCGGCCAACACAGAGGTCAACAAAAATGGCCAAACGGGGTTGATGACGGTCAATGCATTCAAAACGAGAAGGAATGAAGGGAACAAGGAAACGCAGGTCAGAATGCAACAATATACTTTCACAAGGTTCTGTATGTTGCTTGACCGGGAATTGCATATAGAGAAATATTATGGGAGAATTGTGAGCAGATGCATGTGATTATTGGTTGATAAACAGATGTATAGTGGGTGAAATGAATCATTTAGCAAGATGTATAAAATTTGATAGAAAGAGAGCGAAAAGTGCATGAATATTAATGGGCTCAGCTTTCTGAAAAGGCCGATTCGCAATCAGTCAGAAAGGCAAACAACAAGTTCAAATACTCATGAATACACTTATTGATGGCAGCAGATTTTGAATGGACAATATATTAAAATGAACATTACAGGTGCATCAACAATTTTTAGTCTTGCAAGTAATGTAATTGAGAGGGAATGTGGTCACTGTGATGCATAGCCAACATATTGGCAGCCTTTAAAGGCAAAAGAGAAAGCAACACGGTCACAGCCCCATTCTGAAAATGAGTGTCAATGATTTTTGGCTTGCATCCCGGGTAATCTAAGTGGCAACTCATTGCAGTCATCCATCAATGAGGTATTGGCCGCCTTTAAAGGCAACGACAACAGTGACACACTCCCTACCGTATCTTGAAAGTGCGCGTCAACAGAGCATCAACGATTATTGATCATGGATCTTGGGTAATCTATATGTCGCTTTGTGGCAATAATTCATATATGAAATACTGATGGCCTTTTCAGGCAAAACAGTGAATGACATCTATGTTACGCCATCATATAAGTGAGCATCAATGGATTGTGAACCATTTTTGCTCTTGCATATTGGGTGATCAAGGCATCGTGTTGATACTTGAGCTCATTACAGAACTATTGACTGCCTTTATTGGCAAAAATGCAAAACATAAAAGGAAAGACACAGATTCCAAAATAATCAATATCGCAAACTGGAAAACCTGCAAAAAGAGATTTCTGCATGTCGAATACGTGACTTTGATGAGATACTATTATCAAAGAACAAAAACAAGAGCAATATATGAATCTAAAGATGAACCCGCTGCACAACCCACTGACAACCCACCCAATTCAGATGGGTTGGGAGATTTCCATCGAAGCTTACCTGAGGTGACAGTGTGGGTGCATTAACAACACAGACCATGAATTTGATAAAGGTTCAGTTCCGACCCAGACCCGGACCTGAAGCAACAGTCTGGAACCATTGGAAACACTAGTGGTTGACCCAAACGGCATCATTCTAGTGAAACTGAAGCAGTGCCATGGCTGGCCAACTGTTTGTCAACCAAATTCCAAACTCATCTGTCACGTCTAACTCCAGCGCACAAGGTGCAAAGTGGCAGTGCAGGGTGGACAGGAAGAAGGTGATGGCATCAAGGGTTCTTGTACCATTGTATGTTGGCAATCCAGTCATCTTGATATTGAATATGTTAATGCTAGAGTTAGTTGGGAATGTCCAGATGGGTGAAGAGTTAGCCTTCACTCAAATTAAGGTGTTGTTTGTAGTGTTAAGTTCTACCATGGCCGACTTCATCTGCTCACTAATCATATCTGTCTCATCATCAGCAGATGCCTATGTATTCTTGGGTTGTTTGACTGACTATAATGCTAGAACAAGTTCGGCTCGTATTGAGTTATGGAGCATGCCATCGGTGGTGATCTTTCATATTAGCTTAATCATCACCATTATGGTTGCATTGTTAACCAGGAGCGGCACCACATCAGTCTTTGTATTGTCGTAGGCATGCGACCCCGATCTGTTGGACTCCACCTGTTTCACCACCACAGCCTGGACTGTTTACATTCAGTCACTTCTGAAAATCTACAAGTTCATCAGCGACTGCATCCTGTTCACATCTGGCATTTTTGTGGATCCAGATTAGGTCTTTCACTGTTTTGCCGTACTCATCTCAGATTGTGTTGAATCAAATGGCATCCTCATCAGGGATGTACTCCTGTGCAATCACCAGTGGGTAATTGATGATCTCTTTACAGTTGGCTTGGTTGTCATCCATCTGCTCTTCTGGGACACTGAACCCCTCTGGCCATGTATATGTGAAGATGCCGCTAACTCTAGGAGCTGTCAACATACAAGCCATGTCTGAACCATTGTCCTGTCAAACTTTACCATGGTTAAGATGCACGGCAGCAGGTGTCATGTTTGTTGTTATTGTGTTTTGTTGGGGAAATATTATACTTTTTCACCCTTGGAAAGTTATCAGTGATTGATTCCACTACTGTTCGTGCAATCAAAATCGGGCTGCAGCACATATAAGGTGCAGGAGGAGTCAATCTGAAAGTGTTACCACGAATGTGGTGGTACGACATGACACTAGTCCATTCTGTGTATCAGTGAGTGAGCTCTATATGGCCGTTGATCCACTCAATTGTTTCAATGTGCATGTCTCTGTTTCTGGCCTGTACACTCTGCAGAGCCACACCGTATATCACTCATTCTTTCTCTCCGCAAGAATGTAGACGGCTGCAACCTCAAGCTATTGAATGTAAAACTGAATATATCGTGAATTGAATCCAGAGCTTCTCTTTGGGTGAACTAGGACTTCGTATCTTTCCCAACCTTTGAGAGATAAGCTTTATCAATCAGAAGCTCCTAATCCTGGATGTGAAACTGAGTCCCCGATCCCAAATCCAACAGATAACTGTAGACAATTGTTGAATATGCTCCATCTAGCGATAGTTCCCGAATGGAACCATTCTTCTGTTGTAACAATGTGGAATTTGGGATGTGGTCACTATCATATGTCTGACAGAGGAGCAATAAACTTAGTTCAGGACTTCCAGCTTGTTGAGTTTGTAGATGTACATTGAGACATGGACTGCTGGGTAATTGACAAACAGATGGTGTAACTACAGGAGCAACAGCTAATGCCTACTGACAATCATGCGCTTCAATAGCTAATTCCCAAGCATTTACCAGCATCCAGTACCGCTTGTTGGATAATAGTGGCCAAGGACTTTCCATCAATACGATTCCCTCCCTGATCATATTTGTCACCTGAAAAGTAGCCTTTAAGTTTTTGGAATATTCACATTTCTACCGGCCTTGGGTGATGGAACATTTATAGCTCTACTAGTCCTGGTTAGTGGGGGGGCCTGAGCGGGTGGTGGATGGTCAGACTCAGATAATTTGTCGAAGAGTGTTGACTTTTGGCATTCAACCACAGCTGGTGCCATTGCCACAAGTGGATTTTGCAAATTGGGGAGTGGATGGTGTACAACAACAGTATCGGTATGGCTCCGTTTCTTTGGAAGCGGAACACATGTATTTTGCAATGACTGATCACAGCATGCCTGGCCTTGAAGTAGGATCTACTGTTAGTGACCCAAATGTTGTTCTTTGGCATTAGATAATCGGGTGAACTATCCAGTGTCCTCACTGTCATCAACACTAATCTCCTGTTTGGTATTGTCATTCTGCCACAATTTGGATATTTGGGACATTACTTATCTGCAATAAAATGTATACAGGCAGACTGGTGGAAGGCAAACCATTTTTACACAATCAAAATTGGCAGTTGTCTGGAATGCCACTGATCTCACAAGGTGTGTTTCTTCATTTTTGGGTGAACAATGATTGAACACCTTGCTGGTTATAGGTTCAATATGATGATATAAAGATAGATAGTTGGGGAATGTAGGAAACAGTGTATACACATGGAATATAGGATTGAGTACAATAGAATAAAGTGCAAAACAGAACAAAATGTACACATGGTCAAAGGTGATGCAATTCGAGGCAGGCCTTAAGCTGGCTCAGGAAAGTTGACTACGGTAGACCACATTCATATTGAGGAAGGCTGTCCATCATCGCACTTTACAGTGTTGCCAGGTTTGGTATAGAAGATGGATTCCTAATGTCAAACGTTAGAACTCCTATCAACAATGCTATGTACAGATACAAGAATTGGAGTTGGATGAGGCCAATGCACATGGAATAGAACCCAATGCACCTGAACCAGCTGCACTGAAAGACAACTTGTGACATCAACATGGTTTGTAACTGTAACTAACACTTGTCACTGGCTCAATGGAGCACCGAGAAACTGAATGAGAATATGTTTCTTTTGCATATAAACTCTCCACATGTAGTTATTATGCATGAAAGTTTTAGTATTTGAGGTAACAGCATGGCATTGAACAGTTGCAGCATTGAGAATCTGCAAAATTCGATTGATTGGGAACCTTGTCAGTGAGAGCTGAGTTGGAAGAGTCCATACTGCGTTCGATATCAACTGAGGAAACATATCTGTCGGGAAATAGTCACTTCGCCACCTGTAATTTACTGTAAGCTATGTAACCTCCAGTAGTCTCCCTTAACAGGCATAACGGCAGATAATGGAATTCAGCCCAGAGCCATTATACACAATGCGGCTAATAAATGCGCAATACACGGTAAGCTTACGGTAGTATTTCTACCTTACCCCTTCACTTTGGTGTACTAAATAAGTACTCTCGGGGTGATAACAAGAGTGTTTGTGCACGACATGGTGTAATCAAGTATGCTAGATCTGCACTATGGATCGTTTGGAAGAGGCTACTTGTGCAATTGCACTGTCTGGTCAGAACTGACGGTCGGATGTCACAGTAGTCACTGTGATCTTGTCTGAGGCTCCTCATGCTGTCCCCGTGGTCTTGTCAGAGCCAATTGTCAGCTGTCAGAGTCCGCACGTATAGTTGCCATGGTCTTGTCAAAGGCTTCTCATGCTGTCGCCGTGGTCGTGTGAGAGTGCACTGTCAGTTGTCAGAGTCCGCACGTATAGTCACCGTGATCTTGCCAGAGGCTTCTCCTTCTATCGCCCTGGTCTTGTCAAAGCCCACCATCAGTTGTCAGAGTCCGCATGTGTAGTCGCCATGATCTTGTCAGAGGCTTCTCAAGCTATCGCCCTGGTCTTGTCAGAGCCAACCGTCAGCTGTCAGAGTCCGCATGTATACCCATCGTGATCTTTGTCAGGACTCCCAGTCGATTGTCAGAAACCAGACATGTGTTTCACCGATTGCCATTCGAATCGTGATTAGAGAACCATTTACCCGTGGAATGAAATTAGTCAGTTTTGCATCAATTGTATTCTAATGATAAACCATCAAACCAATATGTACTATATACATAAGCAGTTACATGTGCTCATCGCCGATTACCGTCTCCGGATCTTACCGTGTGGAAGTAGGTGCTTTCCGATCTCGACCATTGATTGTGTCGATCCTGTCCACATGTATAGCCAAGATCTTTTTTTGAATCTCTGGTGGGATACTTTCCCATTGTTCGAATGGATCACTATATGTACTTACAAAAATTTCAGATACGTGTGTCCAAAATGGTGTTCTGCATACTCTTCTATGTATCCGCTCCAAATACTATGCGAAGGAAACTGCCACTAGCCCAGTTGTCCAAGGAATGCTTTACTGCAGTTGTAGCAAGTAACAAACACTCTGCTGTCACCTCATCGGTGAAGTGCGACGAATATGGCCGACGAGTAAAATTACACTGCTATCTCTCGGAGAAAGTTTTTGCCATCACGCCCGACAGCGAACGATGCAGAAAGGTCATTTTCAGTATTTAAGTTGATTGTCAGGACATTAATTGAATCAATGGTGTTCAGTCATACTTCACTCTCACAGTCTAAATGATGATACCGGTATGTGCAATGAGAGATTAGCCTTCTTCCTAGCTTTTGGCGGTCATTGTTCAGAAGGGTCTGAAAGCTAGTCGCATATTGATCCGGCGCATCTTCACGAGCCTGTACACCGAAGAGCTCTCGGGCATGTGATTGGCGATCCGCGAGCTTGGTTGTCAGTGCTATTGAACACGGCTTGAAACATGCAAATACTTACTGTGTGCATAGCTGCTTTTGAGATGTCTAGCCCCTTGATTGCCGTACTCAGAATTTTGTGTGCTTCCCTGCATCTTTCCTCGGACAGTTTGTCCACATCGACTGGGTAGGGGTCCTCGCTAAGAATTCTGCAAAATAATAGATCTCAGGCACTGACCTACCAATCTCAGGCCACCCCGATGTCACACACCTTACGCTTTCGCCGGTGGCCAGTATCGATGGGCGACCTATTCCGCTTTTGCATCCAGGTGTTGCCTAAGTCAGAGAGCTTGCGCAAAGTCAATGCCCATAAGAAAATGTTGCTCTTACCAGCTGAGCATAGTGCTCCTGGTTCCCTGGAGGAGTGTCATGGGGTGATTGCAATGACTTTGTATTGTCAGCTAGAGAGATTAATGTTGGATACGGGTGTGGATATTGCCCCCCCACGGGTTGGCAGGAGAAAGAGTGATCAATTGTTCCTAGGTATTGTCAGTCAATGCGGGGGTGGACATTTCTTCTTCTACTTGCCCGCTGCTGATTGTGGGATGAACTAGGTGTCAGCAACTCGAAATAGTCAGTTGAAAGCAGGGATGGACATTTCTGCTCCTACTAACCCGTTGCTGGCCGCTGGAAGGACTAGGTGTTCGCACCTAGACATTGTCAGTCCGACACAAATGTCGAGCTGGATGCATCATTACACCTCCTTGGTTGTTCAAACTGGAAGGATGACTACAGATATTTAATATGCGGGTTCTTTGAGGTGGGGATCGCGGTTCATCGTCATCGTCATTGCAATCACTCATCTGCTGGCCATCCGAGCTCTCGTTACCGCGATTATCGCACCCAGATACGTGCCGTTGGAGGCCATTTTCATTGGCGTGAGGCCTATGGCTACTGGCGCTGGAGTTTCGATGATCATTGCAGCGGCTGCGGCCCTGGGACCTGCCACTGGGATCGAGATGAGTGCGACCACTGCTGCCTCCGGATTGTCTAGAACAGTTGCGGGTGCTGCTGCCAGATCTGGTTCCGTTTGTCATTCTGTGCATTGTATGATGCTGTGCAGGTTCATGTTGGGTGTATCAGAATTGCATGTACACGGAATCCACGGCTTGTCACCGTTTATTATATACTGCATTTCTATCTCCTGTCACCCGAAAACAACCTTGTCAGAGTTGAAAATAGACCCAATAATATTGGTTCCCATGTCAGAGTTATGATCCATGTGAAAGTCGAAGTTATGCTGAAAATGTGTCAGAATCAAGTTCATCGTTAGAGTTGAGATTATACCGTATACGTTGGGTCTTCCATGTCAGAGTTGGAGTAACTACCATATAGGCGAGGTTGCTTCTGGTGTCAGAGTAGAGTAGTTGTCAGTTAGGGTGATCGTCAGAGTTAGGGTGATTGTCAGAGCTAGGGTGATTGTCAGAGTCAAAGATATAACATGTATGTTGGGTCTCCCGAGTCCGAGTTGAAGTAATGCCGTATTATAGGTGGGGTTGCTTCCCATATCAGAGTAGTGTGGTTGTCAGAGTTAGGGAAATTGTCAGAGTTAAGGTAATTGGCAGAGTCAAAGTTATACCGCATACGTTGGGTTCTCTCAAGTCAAAGCTGAAGCAATGCCGTATTATCGGTGAGGGTGCTTCTCGTATCAGAGTACGGTGGTTGTCAGAGTTAGGGAAATTGTCAGAGTCAAAGTTATCCTGTATACGTTGGGTCTCCCAAGTCAAAGTGAAAGTAAAGCCGTATCATAGATGGGGTTGCCTCCTGTATCAGAGTTGGGTGGTTGTTAGAGTTAGGGAAATTGTCAGAGTTAAGGTAATTGTTGTTAGGGGTTCTCCCTTAACAGCGATAATGGTACTTATGACAGTTGAATGAATACATGTCACGGAGTTACTCTTGGTCTAGTCACGTGATATGCACAACACACATTCATGAGGTCAGGAAGGAAGCCAGTCTTATGTCCTTCAGCGGGGATTAATAAGAGTCGCGCATCAATTGAACAAGTCTTGTAAGTTAGTGAAATCATTGAAAGGATGCATACTATGGTAATCCTGATTTGATGACGCAACAATGCTGCCAGACCGAAAGATATGTTATCTGCCGGGCGCATTGGTTTCAACCACGGTCATTATTCTAGATACTAGCGGGATAGTTTGATTCGACTGGAGATTACACTGACACACAAAGACAGCAGTTGATAGGCAATACGTGAGTATGTGGGACCTCAGGCGATAAGAATCATCAGGGTACTCCCCAGTCAAGAGAATGTTCTCAACCTAAGCATGATGTGACTAGGGAATTATGACATTGGCTGAAGATAAGAGGCCTGAAGCAACCCTGCTCATTGGTTTGAGTTAGTATGCATTGCAACTTCAGACTCATATTTAATACGAGCTGACGTGTCAATGTCTATGTTGGCATAGTATCGGTTGGTCGCTGAATAAATCTATGACGCAGGCCAAATAGCCTGTAAGGTGAGGCATTAATTTGCGATAAGTGCTGCCAACTAATTTGTTGCCAGACGTTCCAACTACTGTTGCAAACGTGTAGTAAGATGTCTAAGTTCAAGTTTCGTCTGACACATTGTCTGACATGATATCATGCAATGAATGGCCTGATTCTTATGAGGAGCGTAATGCTTTGAAACAACATTGCATGAACACGATAACCAACTGGGATGCATGGCATGTGATCACCGGAGCCTGATTAGTTTCATGACGCGACCGCGATAATGCTATCATCAGCTTTGTAGTCATTGTGTCGAAGTATAGGTGTACAAACCATCCAAGACAACTATAAAGAGATGGCATTGTTTCGGCAATGAGAAGAACAAGCTCAAGCAGCAATCCACAGTCAACATTCAGAACACCGAAGACGATCTTAAATCATAATTAACAATTTTATCTATAACACTCTACATACATTTCTTCGTTACTATCCTTACGTGACTGGGCTACCTATGCCTGGACATCGGTTGACACAATCTGAGTACACACTTCGATAAGTAGTTGAACATGTCGGCTATCTTCTCTTTGCCTTGAAAGAGCAGAATTCAACCCACATCTGCCAAGTGGTTATACATTTTTGTGAACTCAAGAATATCGATTATCTGGTGCTTCAATATTCCAACACCGGAGCACTACCATTCGAAGAGTTTTCCGAGCAGTGGTTATTTCCCTGAGAGGCGTTGTTTATATCTACAGAGGTGACGGGATTTGGTACCGGTTCCGTTTGAGTGCTCTTGCAACAGTGGTGCAAGAGGTTGAGTCTTAGGATAAGACGAGGAAAGAAAGAGAGTTCCTAAATAGGCGGTTGTACTTAATTCAATAACTGTTTTATTCATTATTGGGATCAAGAACCCCCATAACAATTGTCAGAGTTATACCATATACGCTGTGTCTCTCATGTCAGAGTCAAAGTTATACTGGACTTTCCCATGTTCAGAGTAAGTTTTATAGATTCCATCAGTTAGAATTGATATTATACCACTTTGTAAAGTTTCAGTAATCTGCCAATCTTCCCGACTAGATTCTTGCCCACAAACCCCTCCGTTGCGCCACACTATGAGACGCTTCTCCCGCAACGACTGTGGGATCTCCTACTGCCGATCACACCACACAGGTAGATCTCGATACGGCACAGTATGGTCTTCAGTGCTATCCTAGTCAAAGAGGCAGAAACAGTCGCAAATGGGGCGCTCTCACAGGTCCAACCAGATCTCTCAACCGGTGCTCCGTGGGCAACGGGTGCTGACCCGACGTGAGGGTGAACAAAATGAAGGCCTCATAATTCGAATATTGGATCGCAAGGAGTATAGCATTATGAAACTGCACATGGTTGGAGGTTGACGGGATTTGCGGTGCAGCTCTCCAATGTACAGGAGTAGGTACCTCTGAACTTTCGGGAGGTAACTTACCTGGTGAAGTGTTGCACGACGCCTATCCCTACGGATAGTAGTTAGTGTTGGTCAGTGGTTAGGCCCTAATATCCCTACAAAGGCAGCTGAGAAAGGTTTGGTTGGAGCGTGCAGGCCGCTCGTATCCCATATCCGGTTTGTGACCGCTAGTCTTCCTGGATATAAACTAGAGTAAGTAGTTAGTGTCGGCCATACGAAATTGGCACTGTGCTTGTTAGAAGAGTAGGATGTGCTTGTCAGAGCAACCTGTCAGAACAACCTGTCAGAGCAACCTTGTCAGAGCAACCTGTCTGTGCAATCTTGTCGGAGCCGAGTTGTGCTCGATTGGCATATTGTACTCACAACTGGGCCTTGTGATTGAAATGGATGAATCAATGTCACGGAACCTTTGTTGTATACTGTGTGGCCCGGGGTTTGGGCACATGAATCTAACTCATGGACCCATTGTAATTTACTGTGTGGTACTGCTGCTGATCTTGGGAACATTATGTTGGGAGTGTGAAGTATATATAGAGGTTGTGGAGTACTTTGGTAGCACCATCACAGGCAGTAGAATTTGTACGCTTGTACAGCATAGAATGCCTTTCTCTACCCACGATGCTCTCTACCTAACTACCCTAAAATGCCTGCTACAACTGGCCACAGTCCCCAAAATCTGAAACAGTGCCGGTCTAAAGATGATATATCAGTTAACGAGACGAAGAGAGCGGCAGCCACTCCACCTTTCGGCTCTGCAGCCAAACCCATCAAACGGGTGCCAAGTCACATTCGTCATTAAATGCGATAGAGCATCCCTCTCCAGCACTGTGAGTGTCTCTCATAACTCTGAAGTGAATACACACTCACGACAAACTTGACCCTACAACCGGGTGGCATGGATATCTTGTTGGATAGAACTATTGTGCTTCCGCACTGAATATTCATTTTGTTCGCTTCTTAATGTCTTCAGGGGTTAGTCTTAACGTGTATTGGTAAGAAGGGATTTGGGCATAGTTTAACAGCGCGGTGTCCTTTCAATATGCTTTTAGTGAGTACCGAAACAATCGTTTGTTGTCGCCTTGAGTGGAGAGTACTTGCTGGGAGATATGCTTAAAGAGCGCTTACCAATAGAGATTTCGCATTGTTAAATGATAAAGACTTTTTGTCCACCGAGCATGGTCATGGCAATCCTTTGGGAGAGACACTGTCAGAGCGGTTGTCTGATTGTTGTCAGAGTTGTTGTCAGAGGGCTTCTGTCAGAGCGGCTGTTGTCAGAGTGGCTGCTGTCAGGGTGGCTGCTGTCAGAGTGGCTGCTGTCAGTGTGACTGCTGTCAGAGTGGCCGCTGTCAGAGTGGCTGCTGTCAGTGTGACTGCTGTCAGAGTGGCCGCTGTCAGAGTGGCTGCTGTCAGAGTGGCTGCTGTCAGAGTGGCTGCTGTCAGAGTGGCTGCTGTCAGAGTGGCTGCTGTCAGAGTGGCTGCTGTCAGAGTGGCAGTCAGGCCGGTTGGCAGTCGAAGTCAGCGACTAAATTGCTCCACTCGTTGGTACTAGTCATCTATACAGCTCGAAAGCTCCCAATAAGACAAGAGTGAGATAACCCAAAAGCGACCCAAAACCCAGTGGGGCTAAAATGGAAACCCAAACAGAGACCAAAACTGTGAACCCAAAAGAGAGATTCCAAACCCAAGAACCAACCCAGAAGGAAAAAAAGCGCAGACCCAAAACTGGAAAGTATAGAAAGATCACAAATTAACTCATGTCCATTATTACATTGTTATATTGACCAATCACACAAGACCAGAGTGCCTGTGGGGCAATCTTTCCAATGAATGTATCATATACTTGACCTGCATCGACATCAATGTCCTCACTGGCAGCATTCTGGAGAACTCCCAGCGCATATAGCATTGGTGATTGGTTCATCCACTGGGTGTTTTCAATCAACCGATCGATCGTGGTGAGGTTTACCAATTGGGTTCTGCGTCGCGTATGCTGTGGACCAATCCGCCGGACCCGCGACCATGCCTGATGTTTCATTGAGTAGCTGATCCCCTGTTCTACCATGATAGAATTTCCGCAGTTAGAATGTACGTTCAAGCCCTCTTTGCGTGTCAGATAGGACAAGACAACGACCCTCACCCGCCCGCGGTTCATGAATGACTTCTTCACGGAGGCCCGCGCATCGGCACTCATTGAGTTATGGATAGCAAAACATTTCTAGCTGAAGAGGCGGCAGTACTGCACACAGTTAGTATTAATGTCATATGAAGAGTCGATGTCACAGTCACATGTCAGAGTGGATGAGTGTCAGAGTCAAATGTCAGAGTTGATATGAGTGGCAGAAGGTGGGATTGTGAAGGAGTGCTAACCTGTTCGATGAGCAACTGGGTAAGTGGCCAATATACCCACAGAATCACCTTCTCTCCAGTGTCTTTCGCTGTCAAGGTGTTCCGGAGATAGTGTTTGAGCCAAGCCAACCTTGGAGGCCCAAACCGCAGCGCTGCCTTGATCATCCCAGGTGGAGGTATTTGGTCCATCTTCCCGGGGAAAGCCTTGGCAAACTCAGGTGAAACCGTCGTCAGCATGATCATGGTCAGTCTGCCCGTGTCAACAGCCCCGGAAGGTAATGACCATAATTGTTTCTACAAAGCTATTTCCGAATCAATTGAGGCAGGGCCAAGACTAAGTGCTATGGAGATCAGGCAAATGAACTGCCAACGAGGGGCAAGAGGCTTCGTCCTGCCTATCATTGTAGCCTGCACGGAGGCAACCCCGGTGACTCTTTCTCCAAGTGCCATATAGCAACCATTAGTGTTAGCAACAGTTCTGGGCTGTCACTTCGGGTCCGGGTCCAGGTCCAAACAGAGCCGCTGCCAAATTGGGAGTCCGGGTGCTCAATCGAAGCGAACCGTCAACTCAGGTACGGTTCGATGGTAAACTCCCAACCCGTCGGAATTGGCCGAGTTGTCAGCGGGTCCATCCATAGATTCAATTGAGCCACTTGTTTTTGCAGTATATGAATAGTATTGTATCAAAATTGTGTTTTCAACAACAAAGGATATGTTTTTGCATGCTTTGCAGCTTGCAATATCGATTAAATTGGAAACGGTGTTTTACCTTTGATAAAGTGTATTTTTGCATATCAGGGCGGTCAATAATTCCGTTATAAATGCAAAGATTCACGTGATGCCTTGAATACCAATTATGCAACAACTAAAACTGTTGAAGCTCCGTTGACACTCATTTTCAGCATACGACAGGGAGCATGTTGCTGTTGTTTTTCCTGGTAAAGGTTTCCAATATCTGTTAAATGGATGTCTGCAACCAATCGGAACATAAATTATCCAAGATGCGAAGCTAAAAATCATAGACGCTCCATTGACGCTCATCCTCAGAATGGGGCGGTGACTGTGTTGTTGACTCTTTTGTCTATAAAAGCTGCCAATACATCGGTTATACATAACAGTGACCAAATCAATGTGGAATAACCGGACTTACGAAAGGACAAATCATTGAAGCTCCGTTGACGCTCATTCTCAGGATGTGTCAGGGAGCATGTTGCTGTAGTGTTTCCCAGTAAAGGCTGCCAATATCTGAGAAATTGATGTCTGCAACCTATTGGAACAAAAATTATCCAAGATGCGAAGCTAAAAATCGATGATGCTCAGTTGACACTCATTCTCAGCATAAGGCAGTGACCGTGTTGCTGTCTCTTTTGCCTATAAGCCCTGCCAATACATTGGTTACACATAAGTGTGACCAAATCAATGTGTAATTACCGTACTTACAATACAACAAATCGTTGACGCTCCGTTGACCCTCATTTTAATGCATTGGCAATTCAACATCTGCTGCCATCCATGATAGTTGTCATCATGATTTGAACTTATTTGTAGTCTTTCTCACAGATTAACACTTGGCCCTGTGGGAAAGCTGGGCGCAGAAACATCTTTGCACTGTTCGGTTTCACACGACTAGAATTTAGGTATCTTGCCAAACGCTTCATTGCACCTGCTATAAATCTGTTTATCAACCGATTTTCACAAGCTACTGCACACTGTTCACCCATAATATCTAAATCTCTTGGTCAAGATACATGAAGAAGGTGGTGAAACATTGATGCATTCTGTCCTACATGTTCTTCACTCCCTTATTCCTTCTCGTCTCGATTGCATTGACCGTCATCAACACCTTTTCAGCTGGTCTCTTTGACTTCCGTGTCAGCCGAATCAATCCAGGAACATTTTGCCCAGCACTCACTTCCCACTGCACTGGGCATTGCGGATCCTCGATGCTATTGTCTTGCGCTATAACATGTTCAACGTCCACCGCACAATTGTCTTCGCTGTCATTTGGATCATATAAGTCCCCATTCCAGTTGAGCCAATCATCAGTGTCCGAAATGCTTTCAGATGCACTATCTTGGTCACTTTCGCCTGGATGACGGTTGATTCTTCGGATTCAGCGGACATTCAATATTTGAGTTTGTCCTCCAGGGAGGTCCTTTGCAGACAAAGGTGGCGGCAAAGGAGATCATTCTGACAATTCAAATGCAGCCGCACACTCAAGTGGAATGTGAGACCACGATGCATTCACGATCTCTTCCATGTCCAAAATGTATCCCACGGCAGTCATCTACTTGTTATGAGCGTGAGATTCCTTCTGGGTATTACATAGGTTTTGGCTGCCCTGCCACATCTCCAAAAGGTCGTGAACGTTGGCCATTCTGTGGAATTTCCTTTCCTCCACCTCTTTGTTCATTTCCGAGTCGGTTTCTGTGATTGTTGTATCCAATAATGGGTCACAGCCGGCCAAAATCCTGTCATTGGCTCGAGCAAACTGCCTTTCAACGAGTTTTTCGTGATGGGTCTCGCCTGTGGTTTTTGACTGCCTCCAGCCGATAACATCTCAGCCAAGGGAAAAACTGGCCTCCACTCCAACACCATGTGGTATGATAGTGAATGCGTCGCGCGCCACATTGGAATGAGCCGCGTACTTTGAGTGCGTTTCCTCATGTCAACGCCACCAGTCGGGTTTATCCGGCAACCAAAATCTACTGCTCATCTCCATTGGGTCGCAGTGGCAATCATTGAGATTTGCATTAATTTGCCCTCAGTTCTTTAGTGCTTTAGGCGGCGAATTCAAATATAACCTGGTGGCAAACAATAGAGGTGCGGCGCAATCGCTTCATCTGGGTGTCGTCTCAGCCGCATTGTTCAGCGTTAAGTATTCTTCATCATCGCTGGACGAATCATATGGATCAAAGGATGATTGACTGGATCCTGAACATGTTGCAGAGTGGATGATATTGCTGTTTGGAACGTTTTTGTGCTTCTTGACCGGCACGCGTCGATGATTGGCGCAGTATTTATTCTCCACATACTTCGCAAAGGCCTCTGCATATTGGGTAGTACAAGATGTCGCGTCCCCAGGATAAATATTCATTCCCTTGTCACACCTTCTGAACCATCGCAACTTCCGAAAAGTATCGAGGATATATTCAGAAACGAGAAGCATGCCAGTCGTTGGAGTTACTTCAGCATAGTGTTTGGACCGCATCTGTGGAGCTAACTTCACAGGGATGAACAAGTCTTCTCTCGATGGAGTCTTCTTCTCAGCCGAAGGTCGCATCAGGCCGTCCATGTGATCGAACATATCATTGTACACTGTTTTAACGTGATGTAATGTGACCGTATGCCTCTTCGTCATCCACTGGGTCCAAAATCGAAATGGCCTCAATACTTCCATGACATATTTCCCAATGGTCCATTCATCTTGAGTTGTGAAAAGTGGGCGGTAATCAGTATATTTTGGCTTTTGGAGCCACTTGGGTGTGAACTCCCGTAATCGGTAGGCGCGCTCCAGCAACTCCTGTGTTGAGTTCGAATGTGTCTTCACATCCATAATCGGTAGTACTGCGATGCGAACTATGGGATTTTGACAGTTAATGAACTCGTTTCGACAACCAGCTGTCAGTGTAATCATAACTGCCAGCATTCTCTGCTATATGAAGGTCAATTTCAGGACTTTCAAAATATCATGAAATATGTACTTTCTCAATTATCTTTGCTGAACCTGGTTTCATGGCCGACACCATATTGATTCTAGCATAGCCCTTATTTCGAAATCTTTGACTCTTCCCAATGTGTATATTTTCATTCTCTCCAAATTGCTGATCGTGCTCATGGGCTTCCCAAGACCTGGTGCAGCCTTTTACACCAATACTGGAAATCAATGCGCCTATAGCCAGCCGTATGACGTGTGCCATGCATGGTATGCGGTTCCTCAAAGCAGGGCACTTCTTTGCAAAGGCCTGAAGTGTCGATTGCAGCTGGCGTGTCATCGAGTAATTTGAGGAAGCAGTATCAGTCGTAATACCAAGCAAACGGCCGTCGGTATGCTCAAAACAATCCAGCACGCCCTTCAAATGTACGGCTAGCCTAGCTCCAGTATGTTGGCACTTGACCTATCGTCCTTAATTAGCTTTCAGAATGAGAAAAGAGCAGGTGATAAACCTCATCAAATCGGAGTTGAACTTTATGCAATGCCCAATTTCGATCCATATAGTAAGCAATGACCGACGTTATGGCTAGCTTGTTCGGTGATGTCCATCCGTCCAAAGGTGAACTAACATTATCTCATGGTGGCAATTGCTTCTTAATTGCATCCATGGTCAGTGCATAGTCCCTCCGGTAAATGTTGCTAAGGGTCATAGCGGACAGCAGCACTAGGTCATCACGAAATGCCTTACATTACAGTCATCGCTCTAGATCTGATATAGCGTTCCATGGAATGCTAGCCGAAATAAATCCTAACATGAGGTAGCGATTCCACATGTCTTGGTGAAATTCGGAAGTTTCAAAGTCCTCATCTGCCAGTTTGGAACGTTTTGTGTGTCATTTCTGTCAATATGGATCCACCTCGATGTCAAATATGATCTTCCTCAGCGAACTTACTATTGTGATTCCTCGACTTCCTTGCCTCTTCAGGATGTGCAAAGCTGTTTCATCAACTGTCGAACTAGTCAATTGAGCAACCTCTGACTCTTTCAATTCGATTAACTTTGCACTGTGAGCTTTTGCCAGCAAGTGTTTCCCAATTGAGCTGGTCCCATGTTCTGATGGATGCCGAAGAACTTGATGACAGAGGATACATATGATGCCAGGGCTACAGGTCTCCTCAAATCCACAGTGTAAAGAGAATCGCTACGAAGGCACATGTCTCGAATCATTCCAAGCAATAGGCAGCTTCGAGTCTACATTCATTGAAGCACACCAAGCATCAAAGCAGATTTGCAAAGTAACATTGCTCAAATTACGAATAAAGAGACTTTCATTTTTGGAAGAGATCATAAACTCGAGCAATGAGGAGTTCAAAGATTTCGAATCTGACATGGCGGTAAGCATTAGAATGCTGGGTAATCTGACTTGAAAGACTGCCAGAAGAAACGATACAGTAAAGCAGACTGCAGGATCTTAAATATTGAGTCAACAGCTGCAAGTAAAATAATCAGATCCGTGACATAATACATGCCTATTTTTGAAGCTGTATACAAGGACATATTGAAAAGACTGACCGCGTAAGACTCAATTCAGTAACAATGCAATGAAGTTCATTGCTCTGTAGCTTACTGAGCCCCCACAATGATTATTCACACTTGGTGGGTGCTCAATTGTAGAATGAGGATGCGATATCGTCACTAGCATTTTTCCCCGTAAAGGCAGCTGATATGTTGATTCTGGGATTACGTCGTTCCATAGCACTGAGATTATCCATGATGCATGACCAGAAATTGTTGACGCTACGTTGACGCTCATTTCCAGGGGGTGGTGGTGTTATTGTCACTAGTATTTCAGCCCATATAGGCGGCCGATGCATTGTTTATGGGTCATGGACAATGCACAGCGCTTTGACTATCCATGATGCAAGACCAAAAATTGTTGACGCTCCGTTGACAATCATTTTTAGGAGGTGGTAGCAATATCATAACTAGCATTTTGCCAAAAAAGGCAGCCAATGAGTTGATTGTGGGTTAACGCTGTTCCGTAGCCCTTGAATTGTGTAAGATGCAGGACCAACGATGGTTGACGCTCCCTTGACGTTCATTTCTAGGAGATGGTAGTGATCTTGTCACTCGCATTGTGGCCCATAAAGGCGGCCGATTCATTGATTATGGGTTAATGCCCGATGCACAGCGCTCTGAGTGTCGATGATGCAAGACCAACAATTGTTGACACTCAACTTAATGACATACCAACAGTCAGTGGATGCTCAACAATTGCAAGCAAGAATGGAAATAGTCGTTATTGGCAGCCAATAGATCGTTTCTATGTATAAACATTTGAATCCAAAACCTTCCAAGCCTCTCAATTTCTGATCCACCACTAGACACGTTATCTGAGTGATATATGACATTGGCCTATCACGTTCCAGCGGTTTCGGCCAGCAAATGACCGCATATATATTCGTACACTAGTTTTAGATATATTTAGCCCAACTTCCTCACCTGTCCTCATCCAGCTCATTCCCCGCGATTTCCATGGCCTACCATAAGCAATTTTCAACATCTCGATGATGTGCACCAGCTCTGTGCACAGCGTTATGCAGTTGGGTGCATGATCGTATGCACCATGAGGGTCATCATCAATTCAGCTTCGCATCCCGCATTGACCGCTGCTTCCATGAATCGTATCACATCAATGACTTATATTTTGCCAGTGAGTTCCGTCTCTATTTTGGATTTAATTGTCTGACTTCACATTAAAGGGCAGGACGATATCACGTTCATTGTTCGTCAGTCAATGAGATTTGAAATCCAGACCATTGGCATAGCTTATCCGACCCTTGCACATGCATAGACGAATCATCATGTCTCACAATTTTGTCACTGAAATCAAGTAAAAGCTGACACACAGCAAACTACGTACAGGTAGTACATTTCAGATGGATACATCATCAGAAATGCCAATTGGCCTATTCATTCCTCTGGCGACGCAAGAGCTGTCACCATGTCTTTGTCGTAATCCGATTTCTATATTGTTATTATCAAGGGCCGTGATATGCAGCGGTTAAAGCTTCCCCGTTTGACATGGTTTGATGTCTGTATCGGAGACGAATCAGGCATCGGGGCGGGTGGGAGGGATGGAATGTGATCAAGTGTCTGCAGTTTCCGCAAATCTAGCCATATATGTCTACTCGCTGGTCGAGAAGTCACTTGCAGCATTTGCAACTTTCCGGGGACGCTATTCAAAGTCTCCATAGGCTCACCAATTGTTGTCAGCGCTGATGACGCTGCAACAGCCACCGTTTGAGGTTGAACGATAGCCAGAACCTTCCATTCGGTCGTCGCGTACTTCTTATCCCTCTTATGGAAGTAGTCGGCCATGTCTCCCCAGCCTGGTTGCGTTAATTCGTCAAGCTTCATTTGTTTCTGCCGAAAACACTCCTTGCGATACTGTTCCATTTTAGAGATTGTGCCCATTACCCGGCCGGGTTCGTCATCTTCGCTAACCTTGCCCCCCGTAGGATCTTCTTCCTCGTCATCCTTGTCTTCTCCATCCTCCTCATTGTTGGAACCTGCAAGACTGCACAAACTATCACTGATGGCGTTCAACATCTCCTCAAATGTTGTTTTAGGCTTGGTGGTTGTCAATCCCACCTTTTCGGCATTTCTCATATGATCCTGCACCTGTTCAATTGCTGTCTCTGCCTCTTCAACTCGGTTCCTTGCCACAGTGGTCTCTCTTTCGACATGATCCTCGATACATTTCTCGTTCACTTCGTTGCTTAAGAAGTGAGTGTCTCGTCGTTTACCCGCCGCAAGCTTCATTTTGGATCGCACGCTGCGCAACACACCAAGGGCTCGGACCAGTTCTGGTTCCAAGCCGCGCTTGCGTTTATTCGCTTGATGACATCGCGTAATGGCGACATGTGACCCGAGGCCGGGTAAGGGCCAGTGTATATCGATCGCCGCTACGGCACTCAGATCCGTATCGAATATCTGACCACTATGCTCTCCATATATACTCACTCGCTCTCGTGCGCAACCGTATTACACTATCATACGTCTGCGGTCAACCTCAGGTGTACGTCCCTTTACACATCGTTGTGTGGAGCACTTTGTCGATTTGCCGTTTTTGCCTGCCTGTAGTGGCGAAAGGTCCTTTTTCGGAGCATTGATCATTGTTTTTTGTGTTGAGTTTGTTGATGGACGAGATGTTGGATGTTGCGAGATATGGACCACATAGAGGCAAGCTGTGTCTTTTATGTTGAGGTTGGTACACTTAATCGACTTGAACAAAGCAAATTCTGCGTTGTGACCGTCACTACATTTGGAATAGCAATGCTAACTGTACATCATGACATGATCTTTAGCGTCTGTTGCATGTAGGATCCCAGGGATTTCTTCAGACAAACATCAGCAGAAGTCCTTTCAATCGAAGAATGTACCGTTTGTATGTCACAAACACAAGATTTTGGCGGTCGTTCACCGCGATTCATTCCTGTAAACAAACACACAACAACAGACTGAATTGGTGCAAATCGCAGGACGGTTGGCAACCTGTGCAATGGCCAGCTATGTGCAACAGGATTCATCTTGTGTAGAGTGAGCACGTTTGCTGTTACCCATGCCATTTTGACTTGAAGCTAACTATATATTCCTCAGGACTTCCCACTTCTTTTCATTATCTGCTTCCTCAGGACTTCCCACTTTGTTTCATTATCGTCATCCCTTCACTTCCACAGCAGCAACTGATGGTTCCACAAGCACCGCGGCAAGGTGAGAGTAGATTAGGATCGAGCAGAACGACGGCTGTTTCATCCGATATGCCAACTGCTGAGACCCAACCACAACCCACACACTACTTAGTTCACCACGATGCTGCAAATGCAGCCAATGAAAATATGGCCGTGGATGCACAGTTAAACATTGTCCGTAAAATAGGATGCAGCGAGATTATGAAATAGCATGCAATCAGATGTATGTGTAATCGTATCGAGGTACATGGCTGTCAACTAATGATATAACATACAGCTGGAGTGCATAGAGAGGTGCATGACCAGGTTATAGCCGCCCGTGATGGGAAACCTCAACGGTCGACAAAGGCAGTTGTCAGCACACTCCGCAAAGTCGAACAACATGATGGTGTCAGCTCTGGGATTTTCGCGGACGAATCCTTTGATAAGAATCCGCAAGAGTGGACCAAACAGGCTTTAATCACCTTTGAGGATGCTACAGAAGCGTATATGGTGGAGGTAATAGGCGAATCTAATCTGTAGATGCAGCAACCAATTTCTTGTAGGTTTTCAACATGTCTGCAACTATGGCAACGCAAGGAGGTCGGGTACAGCTAGAACAGTCTGACATGCGCCTGGCCTTGGATATGCCCAAAATGGCCAAAGGAGGGTGTTCACGCGCCGCAATGGAGGAAAGCCAATTTCTAATCAAGAAACCTCGGGCAGAAGTCCAAGAAGAGAAGCAGTGGGGAGTTGAGTTTCCTGCACATAAAAATGTGAAGGCTGCGATGGAAAGACACCCGGCTATGCTTTGGGAAAATCAGATGGACGGCTGCCTTCATTGCCAAAATGGCCCAGCACAGGATCCCCAGATATCCCGGAGACGCAAAAGCAAGGGTGCACCTCCACCAGAGTGTCTCAGACAGCCGACACCAGGACCGATGCCACATCCACCTTGCCCGCCACCTGTTCCACTTGGTAACAATGAGGCAGCACACTTATCCGAAATTCAAGGTGTGCCACCCGGATATGTGTATATCCCTGTCCCTCTCCCTAGTGCTCTATTGTTCAATCGTGATGCATATGCCAAAGGTCGCAAGCGTGATAAAGATTTTCATCCAGATTTGCTGACTGATGATGGGGCATCCACTGGTTAGTACACTATCTGCTGCGTGGTAATGCAGCTGACATCCATTTTGCAGAAGACAGCAGCCTTTTGAGCGAACCTGACAGTAAAGATGAGCATTGATCGAATGGAACGGAATATTTGAGTGTATTATTATCTTCAATTAGTGGACACTTTAAAGTATATTTTAAAGGATATATTTATATGTATTATTAAAGAACAATGTAGTGATGAAGGAGAAAGTACATGAAGACGGTACAAAGGCTGCCAAAACACCATCAATGATATATTAGTGCAAATTAAATTATATCATAGTGTGGATACGCCCATGGCAAAATGAGCGTCAATGGAGCGTCAAAGATCTCTGATCTTGCATCACTGGTAATCTGTGTGGCAATTGTTTGCGGCCATTCATAAATGTGGTATTGGCTGGCTTTTTATGCAAAAGAGAGAGCCACACACTCCCTGCCCCATTTTGAATATGAGCGTCAACAGAGATTCAACAATTTTTGATGTTGGATCATTGGTAATCTGAGTGGCGATCGGTTGCGGCCATTCATACATGTGGTATTGGCTGGCTTCTTTGGCAAAATAGAGAGCCATATGCTCCCTGACCCATTCTGAATATAAGCGTCAATGGAGCTTCTACGATTTTTGGTCTTGCATCATTGGTAATCTGAGTGGCGATTGGTTGCAGCCATTCATAAATGTGGTATTGGCTGGCTTTTTAGGCAAAAGAGAGAGCCACACGCTCCCTGCCCCATTCTGAATATGAGCGTCAACAGAGCGTCAACTATTTTTGGTCTTGTAAGTCAGGTAATTCAGAAGCGATTTGGTCGTTACTATGCATTATTATAGTATTGGCCGCCTTTATTGGGAAAAGAGATAGTGGCAAGTTCCCTGACCCATCATGAAGATGGGCGTCAACGGAGGGTGAATGATGTTTGGCCTTTCATCAAAGGTATTCAAAGCGTAATGCATCAGTTATTGTGTATATACGATTTTCTGACAGTTTTTCTAGGGTAAAATGGTGATGAAATTTTCATTGCATAATTGTAAATGAAGTTAGTTGTTTCTGTCCGGGAGGCCGTCATGGGAACGTCGCTTGCTGATCTGCCTAGAGAGGCTGCCAATCCCTCCGTAATAGAGGTTTGCAATCATGTGCCACTTAGATTACCCAAGCTGCAAAACCTCAAATCGTTGACGCTCATTTTTAAGATGGGGCAGGGAGCGTGCCGCTTCTGCTTTTGCCTACAAACGAGACCAATACCTCAGTTATGACTCTCTGAAACCAATGCCCGCTGTGATTACTCAGGATGCAACACCTACAATCGTTGACGCTCCATTGATGCTCATTTCCAGGATGGGTCAGGGAGCGTTGGTCTACATATTATGATCACAAATGCGGCTGGTACATCCAAAAAGAACAACAACCTACCATTGTTAATATATCATGATTCACACTAGGATATTCGAATGTGACCATAAATAGAACAACCGGAAATGCTCAACGGGAGATTGGACCCGACAGGTCTATCCAAACCCGGTGAAACCCGCGGGTGAACGGGTATGTGGCCAGGTTTGGACTGCAAAGAAGCAGCGGATCGGGTGTTTGGACGGTTCAGGAACCGAACTGAACCGTTTTTCCGGTCCAAACCCGGACAGCTGGTGTGTTACCCAGACCCGTTGCCAACACTAGCTACCCTGTACCAAATCGATGTAGATCTGTCCAGCTCCAGAGCACTTCATGAATGTTAGAAGTTCGGTGGTTCCATGCATAGGCGGGATGTTGATGACGGGCTTTGGATTCTTGAACGGGATATGGCTTACCATTGTTCGCTGTACCATTAGTGTGCATACAACAGCAAAAGCTCACTTCCCAATTGTTTCCTGGTTGTGGTGCTGTCTGGTTAATATATCCAATGTTTGCGTGGCCTTTCTCAATTTCCCCACTTCACCAATTAGGGGCAACATATCAGTATCCCAAGCCATTGTTGTGCAGTGAACCAATGATCCGAATTCTGGGCCGTTATTGTACGGATCTGCAACTGGCGTGATCCCTGCACCACGTTCAGAACCTGACACATGACTCCCGTCCACGACCCAATCATCAGGAATGTTGAGAGTATAGTCGAATGTATCTGGCGGCAGCTGTAGGGTCAACTAGGATGAACTCTCTAGAACATGCAGGATCCAACGCAAGTCTTCGATGCCATTTACCACTGGGGTTGCCGTTAACATCCATTTGTATTGTGGCTCCAGACTGAGTATACAGGACGCCATATGCATATTGTAATCGCTGGAGTCCTTTTTGACCAACGTGCCATTAGCCTTCCTAAACTTGCCGATTGCGGTCCCGCTCATTCTCAACCTGTGGGCCTCATCCATGATAACCCGATGAAATGCGCCAGGGCCCCAAAATTTCGAACCGTCGGCTTCCTCATGGTAGAACCACTGGTAGCAAGTCTCAATGGTTGAGATCACGACTATTCTCCATGGTTTACCGTGACGAGTGGCTCGATGGAATGCCCTCCTCCAGAAAGAAGTACCATAATGGAGATGTGGAGTTAACTCAGTGAACTGAGTCACCGCAGCTTCCCATTCTGCCAACATCGGTTCAGGGCTATTACAACCTTAGCTAGAAGTCATTGTAGTGGTATGTATTCCGGTCATACCATAAAATGAATGTTGGGAGGTGGACCTCCCACCGCGGATTTCGTGGCTCCCTTCCGACCTTCTCATGCCGTTCAACTTTCGCTTTGTGGTTGTTCATGTCGATCTCCCATTTGTTGAATCCAGGAGGTGGATTCTTGATTTTTTGTTCATAGGCATTAACCTGGTGACATATTAAAGCTAGTGCTCTCAGAGTCTGATGATTGTTAGTGTGGCAAACAGTATATCTCAATGGCACAGCAGGGTCTAACCTTGCCAGTACCACAGTCATCAGCCAATAAACCACCCTTTGCCAAGCTATTCTCCTTCTCTGCCATCCAATTCACTGCAATAATTTGGTGCGGTTGTAACTGCGTGGGTTTGTGGAGTGGCTTGAAAGTTCTGATCTCCATGGTGATGCCTAATGCTGCCATTGACTCCTCCAAGTTTTATCTCTGAAAATCCTGGTTATCCATCAGCTCCGCTAACCTGCGAGTAAAAATTAGCTTCATTCAACATTCTGACAGCTGCTCTGAAAACAGGCTGAGCTCTGATAACAGCTCTGACAACAGCTCTGACAGCGGCTGAGCTCTGACAACAGCTCTGACAGCAGCTCTGACAGCAGCTCTGACAGCAGCTCAGCTCTGACAGTAGCTCTACGGCTCTGACCGCAACCACTCTGACAAGAACAGTGACTCACCGGTCCACATCGACATTATCTGTCTGGTTCTCCTTCTGTGCTTGCGCATCAGGGTTGTTGGCTCCCTCTAGTTCAGTTAGGGCAATGTTGTTGAAGTCAGCGTCTACCTGATCTAATTCTGCTGTATTTTGAATGTCGAAATCTTGGTCCTGTTATTCGAGAGTCCGGCCGGGGAAATGACTCGGCGGTTTGTTGTGAGTAATCAGCATGTTCCCCTGATCGGAACAGTTCTCGATATCCGGCATCCCCAGTAGCTCTTCCTTCCCTTCCTCTTCCTCCTGCTCCTCCATATCATCCAATTCATTGGCACTGCTTTCCTCTTCGGAACGGTCTCGTATGTCAATAGATAAGGGCTCACTATCTTCATCCTCTTGTTTCACCCTAATGGTCGATGTTTGTTCCAGGTTGAGGGAGTTGGTCTTGATATATTCGACTTCATTGTCGGTGTCATCCACCATGACCGTCTTGTTGATGGTAACGAATTTCACCATCAGACAGCCTTGAATTTGGGCGAATTTCAGACAGTCGTCCCAGATCGATTCGTCCAATGGACTGTCAATCAGTGCAAACCTGGACAATGGACTATCACCCTGGGTGGACGTTGTGCTCGCCAAACAAGTGTCAACAGCCCGCAACTAGGTTGCTAGATTACATTGCCGTGTGATCCAGGCAACAAGTTGGTCATAACACTGTGGCGCATTATGATTCTTTGTGAAGTATCTCAGAACTCAAGGCCTTTTCAACTCTTCCGTAATGTCTACCGGGTGATCATCTTCCATCCAGGTGATACAGAGATCAATACGGTATTCTCTGGCTTTTCAGTATCGATTCCCAGGTGAGGTGCCTCCCAGAACAGATTGAGCTGGTGAGCAGGTTGCACCGCATGTACACCTTCTGCTGCTGAGAGCTATGAGTGAAAGTGTTGACGGATTGTGTGCAACATCCCGTCCGAAAACTGGTCGCTGGAGGGCACTGCCTGAGCTGGTGATCTGAAATTGGACGAACCAAGGTGCCTGGGCATCCCCCGAAACTGCCAAAACTGTAAGGGACGGTATCGTGGACAATACCACCGATTGCGTAGTGCCTCAAGAGTTGTACTCCTAACCCGCACTACCGAATCTCCCGTTGATCACAATAAGGTTGCGCTTGAAATTCCGGGTGTAGTAGACCCAACATGACCATCTGCAGTGCGTTTGTTGATCGGTGTAGTAGGAGGGACCAGGATATGCTCTAATGAAGGGGCTGATGTGATCTTTGGTGCGGGTCTTGATGCGGTTGTAGGCTTTGCGGTGGGGCTCATTGCGGTGTTTGACTTTCTGGCTTGGCTTCATGGGGCTTTCTGGGGTGTGGTGGTGGCCCTTCGGGTGACTCTTCTTTGTGAGCATGAGATGATACTTTGCATTGTACGGACATCATCATCATTGAGCTTCGCATCCCATGTAAGTCCCAGGAGATCTCGCGAGTTATGAGCAAGCATCTTGCAAATGTCGGTAAACTCCTATTCTTCAGGTCGATGTCAGTCGATGCCAGAGACTCAATGTCCAAGACTCAATGTCAGAGGCTCAATGTCAGAGACTCAATGTCAGAGACTCAATGTCAGAGGCTCACTGTCAGAGACTCAATGTCAGAGGCTCACTATCAGAGACTCAATGTCAGAGACTCAATGTCAGAGGCTCACTATCAGAGACTCAATGTCAGAGACTCAATGTCAGAGACTCAATGTCAGAGACTCAATGTCAGAGACTCAATGTCAGAGACAAAATGTCAGAGACAAAATGTCAGAGACAAAATGTCAGAGACGCAATGTCAGAGACTCAATGTCTGAGACCCAATGTCAGACACTCAATGTCAGACACTCAATGTCAGAGTCGGATTTACTAACCTGGTCACGCGTCTTTGCTACACCCCGCGCGTTGGTGCACATTTTGATAGTGGTGTACGAAGTGATAGTGGATGTGTCGTGTTTACTTTTCCATCCCTGGACTTCTGCAAGGCCTTCAGTGGATGCAGATGACTACTCACAGCATCTATGTCCTGGGTCGTCTTCTTTAGCACACAGCCACAGATTTCTTTGGTCCAGTTCAAAACGCCATCACCATGAAACAATAGTTGGGTACGTGAACAAAGATATTGCCCTGCCAAACATTTATATGCTTTTCGTTTCAGCGATAGAATCAGTCCAGGGGAAGCCAACGCTACTGGGAGTGTAATATGGCGGACGGGACATCACGACCTATTGTTCGTAGAGGATTTGGAGTATCCAACATTTGCGACGCCAAACAGAACCCATGGAATGATAATTTGTCGAAATGCACCGCATAGAGTACAACGCATTGAAGATGTTTCTTCGGTTCTTATACCCGTGCAACTTGTTTTGAGCGGCAAAGATAACCAATACCTACTCAACCAGTACGCAGCGTTGGAATCAGATAACATGAAATCCTGGATCGATCGGATATGTTGATCTCAACAGGGATGCCTGGTATCCAGTGCCGCATTTGGCACCTTGTCAGAGCCAATCAGAGCCAGAGTCCATGTCAGAGTCGCACTTGTCGGTCACATTTATTGCAGCCGGAATTGTCAGATCATGTCAGAGCGCACTTGTCAGAGCTATGTTCATCAGAGCAAGGATTGTCAGAGCCCTTGTCAGAGACCTTGTCAGAGACCATGTCAGAGCTGCACTTGTCAGAGCCACACATGTCAAAGCCACCCTTGTCAGAGCCACACTTGTCAGGGCCAATTTACTTAGCCATATAATATACTCTGTAATACACAAAATGAAAGATTTGTTGGATCTAAGATTCAATCGTGGAGGCTCTGAATGAGAGGTAGGTTCAACTAAATCTCCTTCAGAGCCCAACAGAGCCGGAATTGTCAGATCATGTCAGATCGCACTTGTCAGAGCCATGTTTATCAGAGCCGGGATCGTCAGAGACCATGTCAGGGACCATGTCAAAGCTCCACGTGTCAGGGCCACACTTGTCAGGGCCACATTTCTCAGAGCCGCAATTGTCAGAGACTATGTCAGAGCACACTTCTATAGCCCGGATTATCTGGGACTATGGCAGAGCCACATTACTCAGACCAAGATTGTCAGAGACCATATCAGAGCCGCACTTGCTACAGTAGAGCGGTGATGAATACCTGTTAGTTGTTGCAGTACCAATCACATGAGCAAGATATCGATGGTCTCAGGAAGGTCGCATACTGCTGATACCCAAGTCAATCCAAGTTATCTTCGGTATGTGCACATTGCCATTAGTTGATGAACATGTGTGGATTGTCCGCTACTCCCACGCCCGACATGATTTCTGATTCAAACTGTGACCTTTGACTGGGTACTAAAGTTGACGTTCGAGATCGCTTCGCTGGTGTGGCGAGAGCTATTGTGGGAGTGAAAGAAGAGTCGAGCTTTGTGTATATACTTAGTTAAATGAATTCTACACCAAAAAAGTGGCATATATCTGGATTAATAACATGATTGCTCTGATATAACACGTAATTGTGAATTATCGTTATTGTATGTGAACACCAACTTTGTTGGTATCTGAATCAGTATTGAAAATCAGGTGCGTATGTTGAGACTCTCACACACAAGATGCCATGATACCTTGCAAACAGTAAAAATGTTATCGAACATACCACAAAATCCTGTAACTCATGGTAGTACACCTGTAATTTGCCGTGGCACAGCGGTAATATCAATAACATATCGTAGTACCGCACTAATGGCCATAACTGATCTCACTTACAGTAACAGCAAAGCTTTTCCCGATGTCAATTTCCATACATGGTATATCCATGGGAATGATACATTCATTTTTATGATAGTCTATTGAATTAGGATCCAGCAGCTATGTTAGCAGTCTATAAGGCAATATCAGAAGCATAACCTCCCTTTCATATGTTCAGCTGGGCTGTGTTTACAGACTAATCTTCACAACAATGTTGCAGTTAATCAAGGAGGGACAGAATTTGGTATACAAAGAAGAGATCCAGGTATAGAGAAAGAATTGTAAGGTACAATGGATGATTTAGAGATAATCTTAATGATTTAACCACTCATCAATGCCAAGATTGCTCACATATGAGTCATAAATACTCACTCACATTCAGATTTTCCACCTAATATCGAGTAAATTACATATCATTGAATCACACATTCATCATAAGTCTCACTACTACAACATTAAATACGTATACAAGTTGCAGTTCAAAGCTATATACAATGGTATGAGTGCATAGTGAGACATTATCTCACAGTGGGCAGATGAATAATTGCATGTGAGTTCCAGGAAATTGAAGGGCACCAAGATTTAAATGGTTATGCCGAATTGAATGCATGGGATTGAAGGCTTGCCTTACTCTAACTGCTAATTGCACTCTTCGAAGCTATCATTTCTTGACTCATGCTTTCAAGATTCGGACTCTGTGAACAATGTCTTGATGGAAGATGGTTCACATAATCCATTTTCAGATACAGGTTTTGGCAGCCCAAATATACCTTTTTTTAGAATTCGGTTAAGTCTGCACTTAAATTATTTCGAAATTATGTCTCATTGAGTAAGTGTGGTACATGGGGTGAGCATAAGTTGCTGGCCATCTACATAGTTGCTGAGCAGAATTGGTCGTTTGAGATTATTGCTCTCTAGCTCCAGCTGTTCCCATGCAACCCGAACTTGTAGAAGCTATCTTAGGATTCGGAATTATATGTACAAATATACAACTCAGTCAATGTTTGGGGAAGTGATGTTACTATGTGCCCAGGGCTGTGTAGTTATGCGTTAATGATTACTGGCTACCTTTGGACAATGGACAGTTGACACAGAGCTGACAGTTCAATGAAAATTAGCAGTGGGCTTTACATACTGATCAAGTATAGATTTATGTACCTGTACAGGCCGAGCAGGATGGGCTTCCTGTACCTGAATGTAAAGTGTTTAAATATATGACAATCTTTGCACACTGTGTCCACTGATTCAATGTCAAAGAAAATATGATGAGAATGAAGCAAACAAAATTTCAACATGCACTATGGAAATGGGTACATGCACTTTGGTGGCTTATTTATGCCACTGAGGCATCCCAGGTATGGAATGACACATTAATAATGAATCGTGGTGTGTCAAAGTTGGCTTGACCAAACCCAATGAACCTCTTACTGGACTGGATTGCAGATTTCAGGTGTGCCTGAACGTCAATCAGCGCCCATGAAATACCCAGGAGGGAAAGCTGACGCTTAGAGACGAGTATACAACCCATGTCTCATCATCTGACTCTCCGGGATGTGGACCTGAGCTGTGCCTGATCCGCTATCATATGGCAGCAAACCCTGTTGCGTGGCAACTAATTCATGAGCCATGTGATATATTCTGATACAGGTACTCAATATTGGTAAGACTGTGTTTATTGCCAAATGGGATTACAAGAGATGCAGTGGTCGACATGTGAGATCAAGATTTAGGCCATACGTTGAGGATTGTCCAGTGCACCTGGTCTGCAATCATTTGCCTGTACATGCCATAGCTTTGCCCTGCATACACAAGTGGTATCCCTTATGCTGACACAGGTACTAAATATTGCCTAGACTGTCTTTATTGCCAAATGGGATTGGGGAATATGCAGTACTCAATCTGTCATAATATGATGAATGACATATGCTGAGGACTCTCCAGTGCACCTGAATATGGATGAGCTATACTCTCTTCATTCTTTTGAGGTCAAAATTCCTACCTGGGGTCAGGCTTCTGCTGCACTTGGAATAAGAAATTGACTCTCGATTGGATGCCCTTCGCTGAATCATATCTCCTCATTAGACTTCGGTGAACTATCATCAGTGGTGCTAAGACTGATACTTGTAATTGTAACTTATTAATTGACTTCATCTCATATTTGACATTAATTTTAATCACAAATACCGAAGAAATCCCACTTTGACCAATTCTGATTCAAGAATCATCACTGCCTACAACGGAACTTGGTTCACTGCCAAATGACAAATAGAAATGATTTCTTGACACCATAGAGTGTGCCTTACAAATGATCATTTTTGACTATTTGAATTAGTTACAAAGACTAGGTTGGTTGAATGTTAAAAGAATGATATCATCATCTCACCCCAATAACAATCTTGGATGATGGTGTATCTAACTGCAATGTATTACCATTCTCTGTCGGCCACTGTGTATGGTTCTGAGAATTCCTCAGAGTTGGTAAATCATTGACTTTGTGATGTTTGGTCAACTCATCATCCTGTGCAGGACTCGCATTTGCACCACTCCTGAGTGTTGGTGGTGATTACTCATGTGGTTTTCATGGCCACTAGAACCTGTATTAATTAGCCATGTGTGTGAAATGCTGTTTTGCTCTAGCTAAACAACTTGTGGAAATACCTGGAGCTGCACATTCAATACACACAACTTGCATATAATCACGACAGGGTCCACTACTGTAAGATCTGGACCTATGCAGCTCACTGTGGGTGTAGTTATGAATCGAAAGGGACTTCATAAATGCAGGAAATATAGGCTGTATTGCTGGGCATTCATAGTTGCCCATTTTGGCAAAATGTGCAATGTATTCACATAATCTGCTAAATGCTTGGTTCACTGCCACTTCAAATGATGCATCTGGCTTGGGAGAGAATAAATTAGCCTTACTGATTGTGGAGGAGGTGTACTGGGGAGTGCATTGTCATGTTACTTCAATTCCTGATGGATTGCCTTACATGATGTGTCATCTTGGTTAGGTTTGGGATACTTTGCTAGTCAGTTGACAAGCATTGGCAGAAATCACTCTATCAGCCATCAGATAATCAGCGAAACAACCTTAGTGTCATGTGGCCATTCATCACCCCATTTTCAACAATAGTTGTTGTTATCCTTAGTGCATTCCAATACTAATGAAAAATATCCCAGCCTCCATCTATGTACCCTCCATGCTCCTGAAGCATCTTGTGAAATGTACGTTTCATCAAAGGTTGTCAGTTTTGTTTGCTCTTCCTCAGTCATCTTGTGATCAATGAGGTGTACATTCTTCTTCATTTACTGAACAAGTGGTTTTGCCCCGGCTAGGTTTGATTCTGACCACTTTCTTATCATTCAAGCCTTTGCAATCTGTATCAGCCAGTACGCCTTATCCTGTTGAACATCTTCATCTTCAGTTCTGATGGCATGCATCAAACTCTTTACAGCAAAATACTGTGTCTATGCACCATGCTTTTCCATCACAGTATCATTCTGTAGATCTTCAGGTGTACCTGAAAACAGCCACATTGTCTGGTAACACCTGCCAAAGAGTGAATGGAATCCTGGCATCACTGTGACATGAAGTTTGATTCCAATTCTCACTTTCATTGCAACCTACCTCCCAACGCTGTTTTACTTATTTATCAATCCGACTCAATAAATATCCCATAACTTCATAATCAGTGTGCAATTTGGCCATTGCTTGATGATTTTACTTCAATTATTAAGGAATTATATGAATGATGTTGGATATTTCTTCAGATTCCTGGCTTGGCTATGCATATGTTCATATTCTCATTGATGAGATATGTATTTTCCATGTAAGACACAATTAGCGGGTTGAAATCAGTCCCATATGTCATCTTCTCCAAGAAACTCTTGAAGGTCTCCGCAATTCTGCCAATTGTGACCACCAGGCTCGGTTCATGGGGTGAATCAGGAGCTGCAGGCCACACAAGGAAAGTTAGCTGAATTTTTGACTGGTAGTGGGGCACTGAATTCAGTCACTTCAACAGATTCCACTCTTGTTCTTTACTAATTCTCCCAGGATAGTCATTCTGAGCCAATTTCACCCACTCTTCAAGGGTATTCCCTTGCAACCTTGTCAGGAGCAACTCTCCAAGAACCTTTTCTGTCAGCAATGTGCATATAATAGCTGCTGCCACTGATGTAAAGGTCTTGCCAAGATTCATTCCATCTGCCACCAGTACTCCTGGCACATCCAAATCCCAAACTCATCTTATCACAATAAAGCATATTGCCCCAACTTGGTAAGCATATCATTTGGTTCCACACAGATATGAAATTTGATGCATGTTGCCAGGGACTCGGTCCATGTTCAATTGGCGAATTTAATGTGCATTGATATACGCACAATGGAAAACGGTCCAGATGCCACATGGCAATCTCCCAGATTCTCCAATTGACTTCAACAGAGATCTTTACTACTTCCAGATGATCCTAGGCCCCCCTGGAGCTAAGCAATTTGCTCTCAGATAATGCAAGAGCTTTCTCAGGTATTCTAGAGAGCACCTACAGTTATGGAAGTGCATTCAGGATATGGTAATATTTGACTAATAGGACAGTCAAATTTTGAAGCAGCTCAAACCACTATATAGAACAGAGGGAGATTTCAAGAGCAGCTGGGAACTTCACCATAGAGCTGCAGGAGATATAGAGTACAGGGGATATGATCTCCAGTGTACAGCTCTGTGGGAGACTTAAAGCTTGGTGGAGAATTTTCAAAGCAGTGGCTGTTCGAGTCTCATAACCACCAACCATGTAATTTCTCATATTGCTCTTGGTTACAATTTCAAGAGAATTTGCAATATCACAATATGGCATGTATTATGAATCGAAGTCTATCGGCATATATACATATGGTCTATCATGGTACAGACTGTACCCAAGTGCAATTGGAGGAGCATCTAGGGAGGGCAATTGAGTCAACATAGAGATGCACTTGGAGGCTGTGATTGAGAGTGTGTGGCAATGCATTTGGATAGAGGCCGTGATCAAGTGAACTCAAAGATTCACTTGGTGACTAAGACTGAGTGAACTCAGTGATGCACATGGAGGCCATGATGGAACATGTTTGGAGATGCACTTGGAGGCAAGAGTCTTTTCAGTTCGGGGAGATGCATCTGGAACCCATGATCAAGTGGACTTGGAGGCGGTGATTGAGGGTGCTTGGAGACACACATGAAGGTAATGATGGTGCAAACTTGGAGAACATGATTGAGCGAGGTTAATGCTGAACTTGGAGGCTTAGATCAGGTGGGATTAGAGAAGTACTTGGAAGTAGTGGATCTGAAGGCATTCCCTTGGGTGGCGAGTTGGGAGCTGAGACTCTGCTCATTGGTTCACTTGCAATTGTGGGCATGTAGAGAGTAGAGCACAAGAAGATCCACTGAGAGATGAGACCTGAGAGATGTGAGACTGGCTGGAAGCTGAAGACAGTCAATCTTGAGATGATGCTGTCCTGGGTGTACAGTGTACCAGGTGTATGAGCAACTGGGTGTATGCTGAACTGGGTGTATACTGTACTCGGTGTTAACTCATGATTATGGCATGGGGAGCTAGAGATGGATGACTTAATTTCATGACATCAGATTATGGTAGAGGTGAGGGCTGGAAAGACAGAGACTAGAAGGGATAGGGGAAATCATTATGAGAAACTGAGACAGAGAGAGTTTTGTGTGCTAGTCAACTGACCATCTCTAATATGTCAGGTGTGACTCCAGATCCAACAGGTCAGCAGGCTGATATGAGGTATTCTAAACCCAATTACGCAAGTTGGACCCCTGGTTTCCCAAATCCCCTCATGTCCTCCATATCAATTCCATCTTCATTCCTCATATCTCTTTTTTGTCCACAGCTGTGCTATAATTGCAGAATACAATATCAAGTGATCCCTCGATATATGTACATGCCATGATCATCAGATCACACTGTGCACAGCATATATGGAGTTCGGCATATACAATGTACAGCATACACCAAATACAGTACATAACAAGTATAGTATACACCAAGTACAGTGTACACCAAGTATAGTATACACCAAATACAGCACACACCAAGTACAGCATATACCAAGTACAGCATACACCAAGTACAGCATACACCAAGTACAGCATACACCAAGTACAGCATACACCAAGTATGGCATACACCAAGTAAAGCATACACCAAGTACAGCATACAAAGATTACAGCAAACACCATGCAAAGTGCGCACTGAGCAGAGCATACACTACGTGAAGCATATACCAAGGGAAGCGTACCTTGAGTACAGCATACAGCAAGTACAGCATACCCCAAGGACAGCATATACCGAGTACAGCATACACCGAGTACAGCAAACACTGAGTACAGCATACACCTAGTACAGCATTCCCCGAGTACTGCATACACTGAGTACAGCATACACCGAGTTCAGCATACACTGAGTACACCACACACTGAGTACTGTATCCACCCAACATTGAGTGTCTGTCCTTCATTCTCACCATTGTCAGTTAACACTGTATTGTAACATCAGTTTCAGCTGTACATCTCTAAATGATCGGCCCCCCTCAGCCAGCTGTGAACAAGATCTCAAAGGTAATGTCACGTCATTACATTCCTACAGTTACGGGTTAACTACTGATGAGTTGAGTCCTATTTCCCATCACCCCTCCCAAGTGATTTCCTCCAGTTGGATCACCTCCAGATTGACCACTTCCAAGTACTCCTCCAACTTTGCTCGATTATGGCCTCCAAGTGCATCTCCATACTCACTTGTACAAGCCCTCCAAATTCGAACAACCATCGCCTTCAACTGCGTCACCACATATACTCGATCACAGCATTTATATTTGCACAATTATGGGCTTCAAGCGCAGCTCCGTACTCACCCCTTCATGGCCACCAAGTGCAACTCCAAACTTGCTTAATCATAACTTCCAAGCGCTGCTCAAGACTTGTTCAGTTGTGGCTTCCGATTGCATCTCTAACTCCACTTGATCACCATCCCCAGGCACACCACAAATTACTCTGAACATCAGCAAAATGTACATTGGACTGGAGACCAGTTGCAAACCTCGCAGATACTCCTGTTGACTTCACCAGTGGTTCTAAGTACTTCCAGATACTTCCAGCCTGCTGGAGGTGAGCAAGAGAAAACCGCTCTCGGACTCTGGAAGAGGATTGTCAGATGCTCCACAATTTCGCGTATAAAACCTCAGTAGATTGTAAATGGGTCCGGAAGCCACACCCAAACCTCGTAGATACTCCTGTCAACCTCACCGGTACATCTAAGTACTTCAAAATGCTCCCAGGCCCCCCGAGCTAAGCAATGTGCTCTCAGACTCTTCAAGTGAATTCTCTGGTGATCCTGAAAGCACCTGCAGTTATGAAGGTGCATTCAGGATGCTCCGATAGTTGACTGATATGATAGTCAAGTTTTAGAGCAGCTGAGATGTCAGCATTATTGTTAGCAACGGTTCCGGACCGTCACTTCGGGTCCGGGTCCGGGTCGAAACCGATCAGTTGCCAAAGAGGCAGTCCAGGTCGTGACAGAACCTGAAATGTCAACTTGGGTACGGTTCGATGGTATACTCCGAGCCGATCTGAATTGGGTGGGTTGTCAGTGGGTCGCCCAGCGGGTCCATCCATAGATTCATATACGGCTCTTGTTCTTGCAGTTTGTTAATAGTATCTTATCAAAATCATGTTTTCAGCAACCTGTAATACATTTTTGCATGCTTTGCAGTGTGCAATGTCGATTGATTTGGAATCCATGTTGAAACCTTTCATATATTGTACATTGACCGATCGAGTCAGTCAATGGTTCTGTTATGGGCGTGAAGATTCGTACGATGCCTTGATTACCAAATACCCAAGAACCAAAACTGTTGACGCTCTGTTGACGCTCAACATCAGGATGCAGCAGGGAGGATGCCGCTTTTGTTTTGGCCAGTAAAGGCTGCCAATATCTGATAAATGGGTGTCTGCAACCAATCGGAACACAAATTGCCCAAGATGCAAAGCTAACAAATGTTGACTCTCATTCTCAGAATATGGTGGTGACCGTGTTGCTTTCTCTTTTGCCTATAAAAGCTGCCAATACGTTGGTTACACAGAACAGCAACCAAATCATTATTTAATTACCGTACTTGACCACAAATAGTTGATGCTCCGTGGACGCTCATTCTGAGAATGAGGCGTTGACCGTGTAACTGTCTCTGTTGCCTATGAAAGCTGCCAATACGTCGGTTATGCGAAACAGTTACCAAATCATGGTTCAATTACAATACTGACAAACCACAAATCGTTGACAATCCGTTGACGTTCATTGTCAGGATGCGGCAGGGAGTATGTCGCTGCTCTGTTTGCCAGTAAAGGCTGCCATTACCTGATAAATGGGTGTCTACAACTAATTGGGTCATAAATGACCCAAGATGCGAAGCACGTAATCGTTAACATTCCGTTGGCACTAATTCTCAAAATGAGGTCGAAACCATGTTGCCGTCTCTTTTGCCTATAAAAGCTGCCAATATGTCGGATATGCATAACAGAGACCGAATTATTGTTCAACTACCGTACTTACAACCCCACAAATTGTTGACGCTCCGTTGACGCTCCTTTTAATGAATTCTCTATTCAACGTCTGCTGGCATTAATAGTAGTTTTCGTTATGATTTGAACTGATTGGCGTGCTTCCTGCCAGATTATGACTCGGCCCTGTGGCAAAGCCGAGCGCAGTAACATCATTTCACTGTTCGCTCACACACGACTAAACTTTAAATATCATTCCAAAAGATTCATTGCACGTGGTATACATCTGTTCATCAACCAATATTCACAAGCTACTGCTCACCATTTGCCCATAATGTATCTCTAACTGAATCTTTCGGTCAAGATACATAAAGCAGCTGCTTAATAATTGAGGCGTTTTGTCCTACATTTTGTTCACTCCCTTATTCCTCCTCGTTTCAATTGCACTGACTGTCACCAACTCCTTCTCAGCCTGTCTGTTTGACATCCCTGTGGACCGAATCAATCCGGGAACATTTGGCACATCGCTTGAATCCTGCTGCTCGGGGCATCCTGGAACCTTGATGGTATTGTCTTGCGCTATATCAGATTCAATGTCTGCTGCGCAATTGTCTTCGCTGTCATTTGGATTATCCAAGTCTCCATCCCAGTTGAACCAATATTTGGTATACAAAATCTTTTCAGGTGCGCTATCCTCCTCACTTTTGACTGGATGACGGTTGAATTGTCTGATTTTGTAGACATTCAATATTTCAGTTCGTCCTCCAGGGAGGTCCTTTGCAGACAAGGCTGGTGGCAAAGGAAATCTTTCTGACTATTTGAATGCAGCCGCACCATCACATTGAAAGAGTGACCAGGATACTTTGACGATCTGTTGTGTGTCTGAAATGTATCCCACTGCTGGCAGCTGCGCGTTTTGAGTACAAGATTCCTTCCGTGTAGCAGGTAGGTTTTGGCTGCCCTGCCACATCTCCAAAACGTCATGAACCTTGGCCGTGCTGTTCAATGTCCATTCCTCTTCCTCTTTCTTCCTTTCCGAGTTGATTTCTCTGTTCGTGGTATTCAATGCTCGGTCAGCGCCCACCATAATTCTGTTATTGGCTTGAGCAAACTGCCTAACAATGACTTTGTCACAACGGGTCTCGGCTGTGGCTTTTGACTGCCTCCAGCCGATATCATTTCGCCCAACTGAAACACTGGCCTCCACTCAGACACCATGTGGTATGATAGAGAATATGTCGCGCGATACATAGGAGAGATTAGCGTACATGGAATGTGTTTCCTCCTGTTGGCGCCACCAGTCGGTATTGTCAGGAAACCAAAATGTACTGCTAATCTCCACTAGGTCGGAGTGGTAATCATTGAGATTTGGATGAATTTGCCCCCACTTCATTGGTGCATCAGGTGGTGAATTCTGATAGAGCCAGGCGGCTGGCAATGAGCGTGCTGCGTGATCTCTTCGTCCGGGTGTTCTTCCACCCAAGTTGTTAGGTGTCAGGTAATCTTCATCATCGCTGGACAAATCATATGGATCAAAGGATGACTGACCAGATCATGAAGCTGTCGCGGAGGGAACTGGATTGCTCCTCAGTACACACCCCGGTGTATTGACTGGCACACGCCGATGTGTGGCGCAGTATTCACTCTCCACATTCTTCAGAAAGACCACTTGGTAATGGGTAGTATAGCATGTCTCGTACTGAGGATTAATATCCATTCCATTGTCCCACCTCCTGAACGATCACAACTTCCGGAATGAATTGAGGAAATGTACAGAAATGAGAAACATACCTGTCGATGGAGTCACTCCAGCATAATATTTTGACAGCTTCCGTCGAGCTAACTTCACGGCGAAGCACAAGTCTTCCTTCCACTAAGTCCTCTTATTGGCCAAAGCTCGCATAACACCATCCATGTGATCGAACATGTCATGATAGACTGTGATAATGTGATGCAATGTGACTTTATGCCTCTTCGACATTCACAGGGTTCAATATCGTACAGGCCTCAATACTTCCATGACATACTTGACAATCGTCCATTGATCTCGGGTTGTGAAGAGTGCCCGGTAATTACAGTATGTTGGATTTTGGAGCCACTCGCGGGTGAATTCGCATAATCGGTAAGCTTGCTCAAGCAACTCTATGGTCAAGTTACAACTTGTCTTCACATCCAGAATCAGTACTACTGCTATGCGGACTCGGGCTTATTGACAGTCAGTGAACTCGTTTCGATGACCAGGTGTCAGCGTAATCAATACGGCAAGCATTCTCTGCAATATGACGGTCAGTTTCAGTACTTTCAAAACATTTTGAAATATGTACTTTGTCAATTATCTTTGCCAAACCTAGTCTCATGGCCGACACCTTGGTGATACTAGTATTGCCCTCCTTTCGAAGTCGTTCACTCTTCCCAATATCTATGCTTATATTCTCTCCAAATTGCTGATCGCGCTCATGGGCCTCCCAAGACTTGGTGCGGCTATTTACACTGAGACTGCTTGTGAATGCACCCTACGCCAGCTGTATGACATGCGCCATGCATAGTATGTCGTTTCTCAATGCAGGCCACGCGATTCCGGAGTCCTCATATGTTGATTGCAGCTTGCGTGTCATCCAGTAATTTGAGAAATCATCTTCAGTCGTAATTCCAAGCAAACAGCCGTCCGTAAGCTCACAATGATCAAACACGTCCTTCAAATGCGCGGCTTGCCCTGCTCCACTATGGTGGCCCATGACCTATCGTCCTTGATTAGGTATCAAAAGCGGAAAGGTAGAGGCGATCAACCTCGTCGAAAGCAAGTTGTACCTCACACAATGCTCAATTGTAATTCATATTGTAGGCAATGGCCGACGTTATGGCGAGTTTCTTTGTTGATGTCAATCAGTCCAAAGCTAAACTGACTGTATTTCGTGACAGCAATTGCTTCATCATTGCATCCACGGTCAGTGCATATTCACTCCTGGAAATGTTGCTAAGGGTTGGGCGGAATGCAGCACTGAATCACTGCGTAATGCTGTATATGACCATTGTAGCTCGAGATTTGATATAGCATTCCACGCATTACGCGCCAAAACGAATCGTAACAATAGGTAGCAATTCCATGTGTCTTGGCGAAATTCGTAAGTATCATAGTCCATAGTTGCCAGTTTGGAACATTGTGTCCATCATTTGGATCAATATGGATTAAGCGGGAGGTCAAATATGAATCTTCTCTGCGAACTTACGATTGTAATTCCTCGACTTCGTTGCCTCTTCAGGATGGCCAAAGCTGATCCATCGACCGTTGAACTAGTTCATGCATTAACTTCTGACTCAGTTAAGTTTTTTAACTTCGTGATGTGAGCTTTCGCCAGCAAGTATTTTCCCATTGAGCTGGTCCCATGTTCTGATGGATTGTGACGAACATGATGACAAAGGATGCATGAAATTCCAGGGCTGCCGGTCTCCTCCATTCCACAGTGCAAATGAAATTGCCATGAACACCCATGTCTAGAATTATTCCAAGCAATCGGATGATTAGAGCCTATATTCCTTGGAGCCCACCGAACATCGTAAATGATTTGTAGAGTAAGGTCGCTCAAATCATGAATAACGACCTGTTCATTTTGGGAAGAGATCATATCCTCTAGCAATGAGGTATTGAAAAATTTTGAATCTGCCATGGAGGTAGGAATTAGAACGCTGGGTAATGCGACTTGAGAGACAGCCGAAAGTGATTTTATAGAAAAGCAGAATGTGGATTCTTAGATATTGACTCTAGAGCTACAACTTAAAAAATCAGATCTGTGAGACATTGAATGAATATTGATGACGTGGTATACAGGGACATATTGCAGAGACTGACCACGTAAAACACAATTCAGGAACATCACAATTCACCTCATCACTGTGCAGCTTGCTGACCCTCCACAGAAATTGTCGATGCTCCCTGGGTTCTTAAGTGTAGGAGGCAGACTCGATATAATCACTAGCCATTTTGCCGATAAAGGGTGACGGTGGGTTGATAGTGGGTGAGCTGCATTCTGATCCCATTAGAGTATCCAAGATGTAAGATCAAAAATTGTTGCCGCTCCATTGACGCTCTTTTTCGGACATAGTTACAATGTTGTCGCAAGCATTGTTGCATAGAAAGACGGCCAATTGTACAATGATGGAACAATGTGGTCGCACAGCCCCGGTATTTTCGAAGATGCATAGCCTAAAATGGTTGACGCTCCGGTGATGGTCACTTTTAGGGCATAGTTACAATGTCATCGAAAGTATTTTTGCCTAGAAAGGTGGCCGATAGTTCGATTATGGATTAATATTGTGGCATTGCCCCTTGATTAACCTGGATGCGAGGCCTAAAATCGTTGATGCTCGGTTGACTGTGATTTTTGGGGCATAGTGACGATGTCGTCTGAAGCATTTTTGCTTAGAAAGGCGGCCGATGATTCGATCATGGCCTAATGTGGCCGCACAGCCCTTGGATTCTACAAGATGCAACGCCTAAACTGGTTGACGCTCAGTTGACGCTTATACCTAGTACATATTAGCGATGTTGTAACCATGTTCGCCTAGAAAGGCGGCTGGTATTACGATTATGGGTCAAGATTGACATACAGCTCTGGGATTTTCCAAGATGCAAGGCCATATGTCGTCAACGCTCCGTTGACTCTCATTTCTAGGACATTGCACCATTTTCATTGCAACCATGATTGCCTAGAAAGGCGGCCAATAGTTCGATTAAGGATAATTGTGGTTTGACAGCCCCTTGATTTTCCAAGATGCAAGGCCTAAAATTGTTGACGTTCCGTTGACACTCATATTCAGGACATAGCAGCAATGTTGTCAAAACAGTATTGCCTGAGAAGGCAGCCGGTAGTACAATTATGGGTCATTATCGCCATATATCCTTCGAATTTTGCAAGACGCAAGTCCATAAGTCGTTGAAGATCCGGTGATGCTCATGTTTAGGACATAGTAGCATTGTTATCGCGACCATTTTAGCGTAGAATGGAGGCTGATCATTCGATTATGGGTTAATGTCTCCACGCATCCCTTAGAGTTATCCAACATGCAAGGCCAAAAATCGTTGACGCTCTGTTGAAGCTCACACTGATCACATCAAAACAGCCTTCCTACAGTCGATGACAGTACCCTATGAATTGTATACACATTATTGACATCCAATATTGCGTTCGTAAGTATGATCATTTGCATCAAGGATCTTTGGTACCGCTCAATGTCTGATCAGCATCTATCCACATTATCTGAGTGAGAGATGACATGGCCCTAACACATTCCTGTATATTCGGCCTGCAATTTACGGCATGTAGATCATATAACTAGTCATTGGTAAATATAGCTCGACTTCCTCACCTTTTTTCATGCAGCTCCTTCTCCTCAATTTCCATGACGTACTATAAGCAGTTTTAAATGTGGCAACCATGTGCACCAGGTCTGTGCAGAGAGCTATGCAGTTGGATACATGGATCAATACAACATGACAGTTGTCATTCAGACAGATTCGGATGGAGCACTGACCCTGCTTTCTATGACTTGTATGACATCACTCACTTAAACTTTGTTGGTATATTTGTTCACTAATTTAGCTTTTGCATTCTCACTTAACAGTAGTGTTAGCAACGGGTCCGGGTAACGCGCCAGCAGTCCAGGTTCAGACTGTAAACACCGGTTGGTTCGGTTCTGGACCCGTCCAAGAATCTGACCTGCTGCCTCTCGGCGGGCCAAACCCGGACCCTTACACGTGAACCCCCAGGATTTGCCGGGTTTCACTAGACCCATCGGTTCCAATCTCCGGTTCTGAGTTTCAGGTTTCTCTATGTATGGTTGCATTCAGATATCCTACTGTTAATTGCACAACATTGACTGTGGTACTGCATTGCCATTTTCTGATGTATTGACAACCTTTATATAGCAAACAAGTGGAGAGTTGCTCCCTACCTCATCCTGAAAATGAGCGTCAATGGAGTGTCAACAATTGATGGTGTTGCATCTTGGGTAATGTAAGTGGCGCTTAATCGCAGGTATCTATAAACGAGTGATTAGCAGCCTTTATGAGCAAATAAGAAAATGATATTCCCGCAATAGCCTCCTGAACAGTAACAACATATTTCATTTACAAAGGTGCAACTAAGTGTTCACGAGCGTTTTAGACTACAAAAACGGCCAAGACTGAGTATATGAACTTCAACAGCCACAGTGGGCTTTGATAAACCATTATCGAAGACCCAAGATCATTGACACTCCGTTGACGCACATATTCATGATGGGGCAGGGAGCGTGTGGGGTTACTTTTTTGCCTATAAAGGATGGCAACACAACCATTATGTGTAATCACTACCAAATTGCGTTTGTAATACCCGACTTACAGGACCAAAAATTGTTGACGCTCCGCCGATCCTCATTTTCAAGATGGGGCATGGAGCATCTCGCTTTCTATTTTGCATATATAGGTTTTCAATGCGGTTGTTATGTATAACCACTACAAAATTACTTCATAATTACCAGACTAACAAGACCCAAAATCGTTCATGCTCTGTTGACACTCATCTTCAAGATGGGGCA
>Ga0307515_10000224_pt1 | contig 140276 bp, 108 predicted proteins | sample 17_EM_MG_FD_194513 | JGI IMG/M metagenome (GOLD analysis project Ga0307515, IMG submission 194513) | Populus trichocarpa ectomycorrhiza microbial communities from riparian zone in the Pacific Northwest, United States - 17_EM | ecosystem: Host-associated > Plants > Roots > Unclassified... | reverse complement strand
ACTCCGTGGAGGTTCGACCCCTTCTCCTACAGCTCTTCTCATAATTTAGGTTTATAATTGGTTAGTAAAGGCCCCTGCCCATCAGGGGCTTTGCTGTTTCTAAAGGTTTTTTCTTCGGGTGTCCATACAATTTTGTACAAAGGACATTTCGATAAAGTACTACGCACCATGACAATAAAAAAGCTATAAATAAGTTTTTAACCCCATAAACCACCCTAAATAGCCTTAATAATTATCATCATCCATTCATTATCTTGATTCTTGACTCTAATTTCCTGATTCTTTCTGGCGTTACCTGCGGTCCGGGCTTTACGCTCATACTACACAGGCCTTAGCCACATTGGCCGGTATACGCTGCAATCCCTAACGCTTAATCGTCTGAAATCAGAATTTACAGAATTTTAAAATATCCAGAATTCTGTAAATTCTGATTCTGACAAATATTGTGTCATTGTTACACAATAGGTATTGACACTTCAATATTTAATTATAAATTTGATAAGTGCCAATAGATTGTATCATTTTGTCACAATAGCTCCTAAAAACCAAGTTCTAAACACCAGTTTAACACAAAATTCATAATAGTCGATATGAAAAAAATCGCCCTGTTGGTTCTTGTAGCCCTTAGCTGCACTTACTTGTCATGTAACAAAGCCAGGCCGGGTAAACCGCGCGTGCTTATATTTTCAAAAACCATGGGCTTTCACCATGCATCCATAGATGCAGGGATAGCCGCAATTCAAAAACTGGGGGAGCAAAATGGGTTTGATGTAGATACCACCAAAAGCTCCGCTATGTTTAATGATACAACTCTAGCAAAATACGCAACGGTTATATTTTTAAGCACTACAGGTGATGTGCTCGATTATCGGCAGGAAGCGGCTTTTGAACGCTATATACAGGCCGGCGGGGGCTACGTAGGCATCCATGCCGCGGCCGATACCGAGTATGATTGGGGATGGTATGGCCGCCTCATGGGCGATTGGTTTTACGACCACCCCGGCATTCACGATAAAAACCCTAACGTACAACCAGGCACCTACAATGTGGTTGATGCCGATAACGACGCCACCAGGCACCTGCCCAAAGTATGGAAACGTACCGATGAGTTTTACAGCTTTAAAAAGGCTTTGGCAGCCGATGTGCATGTTTTAATTACCCTTGACGAAAGCACATACAAAGGTGGTAAACGTATGGGGCTGCACCCAGCCACCTGGTATCATGATTTTGACGGAGGCCGCGCCTTTTATACTGCCATGGGCCATACCGACGAGACTTATAAGGACGATAATTACCTTAAAATGCTGACAGCCGGTATTAAATATTCTATTGGCGGAAATAAAGAACTGGACTACTCCAAAGCTAAAACCCAAACGCCGCCCGAAGAGGACAGGTTTGTTAAAACCCAGCTTTCGACCGGTGAATTTTTTGAGCCAACCGAAATGACCGTACTGCCCAATCTTGACATACTTGTTATACAACGCCGGGGCGAGATTATGCGCTATGACCATGCTACCCAAAAAGTAAAACAAGTAGGCTTTTTTGATGTATACTGGAAAACACTGCACACCCCGGGCACAAATGCCGAAGAAGGTATGCTGGGCCTTGCTAAAGATCCCGATTTTGCCAACAACAATTGGGTGTACATTTATTACAGCCCGGCCGATAGTTCGGTTAACCGCCTGTCGCGCTTTACGTTTAAGAACGATACGCTGGATAAAAAGACTGAGAAAGTGATACTGGAAGTTAAAGCCCAGCGCGAAATTTGCTGCCACACGGGTGGTTCAATAGCCTTTGGACCGGGGCCTGATAAGATCCTGTTTTTCTCGGCTGGTGATAACTCAACCCCTTTTGATGAAAAAGCACAAAAGTATGTAACCAGCGGTTATGCTCCCTTGGATGACCGCCCGGGGCATTTACAGTTTGATGCCCGCCGGTCGGCAGGGAATACCAACGATTTACGCGGTAAAATTATGCGTATCAAAATTAAGGACGATGGTACTTACGATATCCCCGAAGGCAACCTTTTCCCTAAAGGCACGCCAAAAACCCGCCCCGAAATTTATGTAATGGGCGACAGGAACCCGTACAGGATCTCTGTAGATCAAAAAAATGGCAATTTATACTGGGGCGAAGTTGGCCCGGATGCACATAACGATAGCCTGGACACCCGTGGGCCAATGGGGTACGATGAAGTAAACCAGGCACGCCATGCTGGTAACTTTGGCTGGCCGTATTTTGTGGGCGATAACAAACCATATCATATTTATGATTACGCCACAGGTAAATCGGGCCCTGCATTTGATCCTAAGCACCCGGTAAATAACTCGCGCAATAATACAGGGTTAACAGATTTGCCACCGGCGCAACCGGCATTTATATGGTACCCTTATGGGGCCTCGGCCGATTTTCCACAGGTAGGCGCGGGTGGGCGTAACGCCATGGCAGGCCCGGTTTATTATACCGATATGTTCCCGGCCGAAACCCGTTTGCCCGATTATTATAATGGCAAGTTTTTGGCTTATGAATGGATGCGTGGCTGGATAAAAGCCGTAAGCCTAACCCCCGAAGGTGATTTTGACAAAATGGAGCCATTTTTTCCTGGTCTGAAATCAAATTCGATGATTGATATGGAGGTTGGACCCGATGGCAGGCTTTACGGCCTGGAATATGGCAGCGGCTGGTTTACGCACAATCCCGATGCGGGCTTATTCCGGATAGATTATATTAAAGGGAACAGGCCGCCGGTAATAAGCGGCGTAAAGGTTGATAAAACAACAGGTTTGTTGCCTTTCACCGTAAAATTAACCGCCCAGGCCAAAGATCCCGAAGGCGACAAAATATCTTATAGCTGGAAAATGGGCGACGGTACCACCAAAGAAACCGATGTGCCGCAATTGAGCTATACCTATACCAAACCGGGCGATTATAAAATAAACGTTGAGGCCAAAGATGCAGAAGGCGCGGCAAGCAAGGGTAGCCCCGTTGAAGTTTATGCCGGTAACGAACAGCCTGTAGTATCGGTAAAACTAACCGGTGGTAATAAATCATTTTACCTGCCGGGCACACCGCTTAGCTACGCGGTTACTGTTACTGACGGCGCGGCAACCAGCAAGGTTGATGCAAAACGTATTATAGTTAACGTTGATTATATTGATGGCTATAAAAAGCCTGTTGAAGCATCCCAGCTGGAGCAAACAGCGCCCGAAAATACCGGCAAAACGCTTATGCTGAGCATGGATTGCAAAAGCTGTCATAAAGAGGTTGGCAAATCAATAGGCCCTGCGTTTATTGATGTAAGCAACAAGTACCAGAAAGACCCTGATGCCATGAATAAGCTAAGCCAGAAGGTTATCAAAGGTGGCGCTGGCGTTTGGGGCGAAACCGCCATGTCGGCCCACCCAAGTATCAAAAAGGGCGATCTGGAACAGATTATTGGTTGGGTAATGTCGTTAGGAAAGGACAACCAGAAAAAATCCTTGCCGCCAACAGGCACTATCATGCCTGATCCGGGCAAAACACCATCGGCTACTTTGGTATTAACAGCTAAGTATACAGACGATGGTACCGATGCAATTAAAGCCTTAACCGGTACCGGCGTAGCTACATTAAACAGCAGCAACTACCTGTTCACGGGCGCCGAAAAGACAAACGGCTTCACCGGGTTTAAGTACAACGGCATGAATTTGATGATCATTCCGCCGGGCGAAGGCTGGTTTGAGGTTGACGATATTGACCTTACCGGCGTAAAATCGGTAAACCTGACCACATTCTGGCAGGCAGCACCAACGTATGGTTTCAATTTTGAACTTCATGCTGATGCACCGGATGGTAAGCTGATTGGCAAAGGCGGCATGCCAACGCCTGCAAAAGACCAAAAAGGAGGCATGGCGCATGTAGCAGTTACCCCGGTAACTGATGGTAAAATGCACAAGCTGTTCTTTATTTATAAACCGGTAAAACCGGGTGCCTTAACGGCCGGTGTTACGGGCTTGATATTTAGCGCGAAATAAAAACTTCGCCACAACTTTTGAGAAGGCGACTTTAAACAAGAAATCCCGGTAGTTAAACTTGCCGGGATTTCTTGTTTAATTTATAACCATGCATTTTAGCGATCAGGAAATAATCAATGGATCTTGCCTGTTGTCCCAAAAACAAATTACCACAATTGTGTGATCATATATTTTATATAGCATTGAGCAATTTTTATGAAGCACACACCTCCTCAGCTGTGTATGTTCTTCGGCAACCGGATACAAGTAAGGTGTGGAAGATATTGTTTTTAAAGTAGAGGCGACTTTGTTTTTAAATTTCTTTACAAATCCGTTACCCCATCTTGTACGAAGTTGTCCAACAATATTTTGAAATGTTTCTTCGGCTTCAGGCGTAAACCTGATATCAAAGTTCATTATTCCGATAAGTGTTTTTGATTAAATTCTTCCAGCGTGATACTTTTTCCGGCTTCGTATTGTTGCATTCCGCGGCTGATACTTTCTGAAACATGGGGAGGGAATGTAACAGTGCTTGATTCAAACTGTACCTTCAATGCTTTCAATACAGCTTTAACTGTTTTCAGTTGCTCTGCACTTTCAGGATGTATAAGAATGCTTTCCATATAAACAAATATACAAAATCAGTACCTAAAATAATAGTAATCCAGAATTCAATGATTATTTTATAAAACGGGTTGGCTATTAAAATTTGAATTTCATAGCCTCAAAATGCTGCAAGGTATTCCCGCTCGGCATTGTAAGCCAATATTGTCAGGTTACGGAGTTGTGAATATTATTTTGCCTTCGGCCGCCCACAAAAGGTTAAGCAGATAACAGTGTTTTTGGCTGAACCCATATTCCCAAATTCATTTTCAACTCACAAAGTCTGCTTCCGCTTAAACTCGCTTGGGGTACAATTATATTGCGCTTTAAACACCGTTGAAAAATAATTGGGGCTTGCAAAGCCTACCATGTAAGTAATCTCTGAGATGGAATAGCCTTCGTGGGTGAGCAGGTACCTGGCTTTTTTTAACCTCCGGGTTAAAATATAGTCGGTAATGCTGCAGCCTAACAGCGCTTTTACTTTACGGTATAGCTGCACCCGCGATATGCCAATGGTTTTGCAAATGTCATCTACATTAAAGTTTTCATTGGCCAGGTTTTGCTCAACAATACCTGCAAAATCGTTGAGAAATTTTTTATCGAGCGATTTTGATGCCGGTATTTTTCCGTGGCTTACGTCGCTTGTAAAATGTTCTTTAAGTATCACCCTGTTTTTGATCAGGTTTTTTACTGTTGCCAATAGCTGATCGTAATTAAAAGGTTTTACCATGTAAACATCGGCCATGCTGCCAATGCCATCAATTTGCTGCTCAACGCTGGCCTGCGCCGTAAGCAAAATAACGGGGATGTGCGATGTGCGGATATCTGTTTTAAGGTTTTCGGTAATCGCTTTGCCCGACATGCCTGGCAGTACAACATCTGATATAATAAGGTCGGGCACTTTTTCAAACGCTTCTGCCAAACCCTGCAATCCATTATCTGCCGTGAACACTTCGTAATCGGCACCCAGTTTATCGGCAAGGTAGCCCAGCAAATCGGCATTATCTTCAATGATCAGGATGGATTGCTCTTTAGGGCTGCCAAGGCCGGTCGTATCGGTTTTTATTTCGTCTTGTTCAAGGTCGGTAGTATAAATGCGCGAACGCTCGTCAATAGCAGCGGTGCTTACCGGCTTGCCATGCTGGCCCGTGCTATAATTGTAAGGGTTGCCCAGTGGCAGTGTAATGGTAAAAATTGTTCCATGCCATTTTTTACTACTTACATTAATGCTGCCATGGTGTAGTAAAACGATCTCTTTGGACAAGGACAGCCCCAGGCCCGAGCCTTTCGCATTACCGTTATCGGCCTGGTAAAACTGGTCGAAAATGTGTTCGGCTTCTCCTGGTTCCATGCCTATGCCGTTGTCCTGCACGGCTATTTCAACATGGTCGGTGTTTAGGGTAAAGGTTACCTGGATGCGGCCGTTATCTTTAATAAACTTAAGGGAATTGGATAACAGGTTAAAGAAAACTTTATCAAGCATATTGGCATCAAACCAAACATTTATGTTTTTCTCTGCCGATGTTAAGCTCAGGCTAATGTTCCGCTTGCGGGCATTGTGCTGAAAGGTATCCATGATATCGGTAACAAAAGCTACCAGGTTGTTTGGCGCGGCGTTAATTTGCTGTTTATCGTATTCAATTTTGCGGTAGTCTATCAGCTGGTTAACCAGCCTTAACAGCCTGAACGTATTTTTATGGATTAGCTTTAAATTTTTGCCGCCTATAATATTCAGCTTCTCGTTTTTCATCATATCCTCAACCGGCGATAGGATGAGCGTTAATGGTGTACGGAACTCGTGCGAGATATTGGTGAAAAAGTTCAGCTTGGCTTCGGTGGCAACCTCGGCCCGGGCCGACATTTCCATCAGTTGGTTGCGCTGCAGCAAAATTTCGTTGTTCTTTACTTCCAGGCTTTTGTTAATCTTTCGGTTCTCCATCAGCCAGTAAAAGGCAAGCCCTCCAAAAACAATGGCCAACACCAGGGTTATTACAATAATATTTAAAACTAACTGCTGGCTGTTGTAAACCTGCCGCTGCTCTTCTAATAGTGATTGCTGCCTTTCAATATCCTTTTGTTGGCTGTTGATCTTGTTCCACTGCATTTTCATGAGCTGCACATTGGTTGAATCGATAACCAGCGATTGCAAGATGTTTTCTTTGGCAAAAGCTTCTTTATTCAGGATCCTGAACGCCGTGGTGATGGCTTCTTTGCCGCCGGTGGGATATACCAAACTCGCATCAATAGTTTTTGATGCCACCATTTGCAGGCCGCCGCCGGCTCCTGGCATAGCATCCACCCCTAATACTTTAACGTGGTGGTTTAAATGCAGGTTGTTTAGCACCTCCCTTGATGCGCCTGCCATTACATCGTTATGGGCAAACAGGGCATCGGCTGTTTTTAAATCGGGCTGTACCTGGTAAAGTTGTTTTTGGGCATGGTCTTTCAGCCAATCGCCATATACCTGGACTTTAATATGGATATTATTAAATTTAGCCAGGGCATCGCTAAAGCCCCTGTGCCGTTCAATTGCAGGTGAAGAACCGGGCAGGCCCATCACCTCTACAATATTGCCTTTGCCCAAATTACTGCCAATATATTCGCCGGCCATTTTGCCAATCTGGTAATTATCGGCACCCACGTAGGCTGTGTAAAGATCAGATGATGTTTTACGGTCAATTACAATTACCGGGATGCCTTTATTATAGGTTTGTTCAACTATACCGGTTAAAGGTTGTGCTTCGTTAGGCGATATAATGAGCAAATCGATACCTTGATTAAGCATTTGCTTCACTTGTTCAATTTGTTTTTTGCTGCTGTTATCTGCATCAGCATAAATAAAACGGGCATCGGGATGTAACGAAAGCTCCATTTTCATTTCGTCCAGCATATTACGCCGCCACAAGTCGGAGCCTACACATTGCGAAAAGCCTATTGTATACTGTGATGTTTTGTCGGCTTTTTTACAGCCGGTAAACACCATGAGTATGCATATGGTTGGCAATAACAGGTTGCGCAATTGATGAAGCAAAGCCATTAAAAAATATTAAGTAAACGTTTAAGCACGGTTTTATTGGTTAATACAATTCTTTTTGGGGAGGATGTATACAAAAGTATCGATAAATGTTTTTACAATACAAATAACAACCCCCGGCCGCAGGCTATCCCTTGTATCATAATGTATCAAAACTGAAAATACCGTGTATCAAAATCAAACATCCGGGAGGTACAGGATTGAAAATAAATTTTATTATACTGAAAATCAAGTAATTAACAAGATTTTAATTTTTGTACTGTTTTGGAATAAAATCGATAACTGCCGCTTTGCATATCGCCCTACTTTGCAACCGTAAATCCAATTAACACCTTTTATAATTATTATGAGAAAACATTCCGTCCTGGCCTGGTCCATGGTCGTGGCCCTTGGTGGCTTCCTTTTCGGGTTTGATACCGCTGTGATATCAGGCGCCGAAAAATCTATCCAGCAATTCTGGCACTTGTCCGTAATGGAGCATGGGCTTACTATATCTATCGCACTTATTGGTACTGTAATTGGTTCATTGTTCGGTGCAAGGCCATCAGATATCTTCGGAAGAAAAAATACTTTATACTTTGTAGCTGCAGCTTACCTCCTATCGTCAATAGGTACAGCAATGGCTGATAACTGGTACCTGTTTTTGGTGTTCAGGTTATTGGGCGGCCTGGGTGTAGGTATATCATCGGTAACAGCCCCTATTTATATTTCAGAAGTGTCGCCTGCAGATAGGCGGGGGCGTTTGGTTGGTTTGTTCCAGTTCAACGTGGTACTGGGCATCCTCATCTCGTACCTGTCCAACTACCTCATCAGCCAGGGCGGCGAGGCTTCATGGCGCTGGATGCTGGGTGTACAGGCCTTTCCATCAGCGTTGTTTTTAGCGCTCATTTACTTTATACCCGAAAGCCCCCGCTGGCTCATCCTCAAAAAAGGCGAAACAGGCAGAGCATTGGAAATATTGCGTGTAATCAATCCGCTCAATTGCGAGCAGGAATTGGCTGCTATCAAAAATTCTACCCTTTATGACACTGCTTCAAGCGGCAATCTTTTCTCGGGCCAATATAAAACGCCGGTAATATTAGCTGTGCTCTTCGCCTTTTTTAACCAGGTATCGGGCATCAACGCTATTATATACTATGCGCCCCGCATATTTGAAATGGCCGGGCTTGGCGCGCATTCTTCGCTCCTATCCACAGTTGGTATAGGGTTAATCAATTTCATATTCACCCTGCTGGGTATCAATATTATTGATAAGGTTGGGCGCCGTACATTAATGCTGGTTGGCTCATTCGGGTTAATAGCATCGCTGTTCATGGTGGCGTTCACGTTTTACTCGGGCCACATGAGCGGGTTTGCAATCCCTGTTTATATGATGATGTTCATCGCCTTTTTTGCCTTTTCGCAGGGGGCGGTTATCTGGGTTTTTATATCCGAAATATTTCCCAACCAAGTACGTGCCAAAGGACAAACACTGGGCAGCTCGACTCACTGGGTAATGGCCGCGATAATAGCTTTTTGTTTCCCCTACCTGGCCGAGTCGTTAGGTGGCGCGGTTACCTTTTCCTTTTTCTGTGTGATGATGGTATGCCAGCTCATTTTCGTCTGGAAGTTTATGCCCGAAACCAAAGGCCGTTCATTGGAGCAGATTGAAACTAACATGGTAATGCATTAATAATTGAAATGACGATGACCCCGCAAACAAACATAACAACCCCGGCCATTTGCTACGGCGAAATTCTTTGGGATGTATTGCCCGATGGTCCGCAGCCCGGCGGCGCATTGCTGAATGTGGCTTATCACTTAAATAAACTGGGCATGCCCACCAGCCTGGTAAGCAAAATAGGCAACGATGCAAACGGCCACAAACTGGAAAATTTGATGGATGGCTGGGGCATACCCAAACATTTACTGCAAACTGATACAGAGCACCCAACCAGCCAGGTGATTGCCAAAATGAACAATGGCAATGAGGTTTCGTACGAGATTGTTTTCCCGGTGGCCTGGGATTTTATAAGCGATAGCGAGCATATCATCAGCCAGTTGCAGCCATCAACCTACCTGGTGTACGGCAGCCTGGCATCACGTAACAGCGTATCGCGTAATACCCTGTTTGAATTGTTGGCCAGCGATGGTATTAAAGTATTTGACATTAACCTGCGCCCACCCTTCATCAGCCGCGATTTGCTGGATGAACTATTGCGCAAGGCCGATATTGTAAAATTTAACCAGGCCGAACTGGAAATGGTGCAGGGCCTTTTCCGTGGGTCGTTCGGGAAAGAATCGGAACAGATCAGGTTTATACAAGACCATTTTAACATTCCCGAGATAGTTGTTACCAAGGGCGAGTTTGGGGCATCGTACTACAAGCAGGATAAGGCATATCATGTTGCCGGCCGCGAGGTAAAAGTTACAGACACTATTGGCAGCGGCGATTCTTTTTTGGCCGCGTTTATTGCCAACCATTATAACGGCGTACCGCCGGAAACCTTGTTAAAAAACGCAATAGCGATGGGTGGCTTTATTGCAACAAAGAAAGGAGGTTGCCCCGATTACAAAATCGCAGAATATCAAGACTTTAAAAACCAACTATTTTAAATAAACCATACCTAATAAACTTAATTAAAAACCAATGAGAAAATTATTACTTATTTGTTCCCTGCTTATACTGCTCATAAGTAAGGGGTACGCGCAATCCCGCGTTATTACCGGGACTGTGCTGGATAACGCATCAAAACCAATGGATGGCGTTACCATTGTGGTTGTTGAAACCCAAAAATCAACATTGTCAGATGCCAGCGGAAAGTTCAGCATCACGGCAACAACCGGGCAATCCATAAGGTTTTCATATGTGGGCACCAAGCCGATATTAATAACTGTTGCCGCCGATACCAAAGTGCTTGATGTGGTATTTAAAGATGCTGCCACCACCTTAAATGAAGTAGTAGTAACCGGTTACACATCCGAAAGGAAGAAAGACCTTACAGGCGCTGTGGCGGTTGTTGATTTGACGCCGGTAAAAAATAACAGCTCGGGTAATACCATGCAGGCTTTACAGGGGAGAGTTGCCGGTTTGTACATCGAGAAAGATGGATCGGCAAACGGTTCAACCAGCAGGATCCTGATCAGGGGTGCAAATACATTGGGCAACAACAATCCCTTATATGTTATTGACGGTATACCCACCACCCGGCCCGAAGTGTTTCAAAACTTATCACCCTCAAATATTGCATCGGTACAGGTGCTAAAAGATGCGTCGGCCGAATCAATTTACGGATCACGCGCATCCAATGGTGTTATCATTGTAACCACAAAAAACGGGGGCAATACGCAGGGCAAAGTACAGTTCCAGTTTAATAACAGTACATCTGTTCAGTCCGAAAAATCATTGCGTTTTAAAATGCTAAATTCGACTGACAGAGGTAAGGCGCTATGGCAGGCATCTGTAAACGATGGTCAGGATCCAGTTGCCGGTTATGGCGATATATATACCTTTAACTGGAATGGTGATTATAGCAACCCGGTTTTAAACAGTGTTACACCCAAACAATTTGTAGGCGGCGACCCTAATACCCCGGCCGGCAATACCGACTGGCAAAGTGTGCTGTATAAAACAGCCATGGTTTATAATAACGATTTCACAGCGTCGGTTGGTAACAAAAATGCATCGCTTGAAATTAACTTTGGCAACATCAAAAACACCGGCCTTGTACGGTTTACCAAATACAACCGCACTACTGGTAGTATTAACGGTGTGGTACGTGCTTTTGATAACAAAGCTTCATTTGGGGTAAATTTAAAAATAACCGACTCCAATGAAACGCTTACTACCACAGATTTAGGTGGCGCGGCAACCACCTTTTTGGCGGTAACCCTGGCCCCTACTATACCTGTATACCAAAAAGATGGTGTTACTTACGCCGGCGAATCTGGCGCGGGATACTCTGACAGGAATAACCCGCTGCATATGCAGGATCTGGCCAAGTGGAACAACGCTAACCGGGTAAATACCTTTGGTAACGTTTTTTTAGAGATACAGCCCATTAAAAACCTGTATTTCAAATCGAACTTTGGTGCCGATAATTCAAACTACCTAAGTAAGGTAATAACACCAACTTTCCAGGAAGGCGCCCTGGCCCGTACAACTAACAGCTTGTATTTTGACCAGAACCATTTCTTGAGCACTACTTTCTCAAACACCTTAAGGTATAACTACGATTTGACAACTAACAACCACTTTAAATTATTGGTTGGTACCGAGTATATTAAATCCTTTATCGATTTTCAAACTACCCTTAAACAAGGATACGCTATACAAACTGAAGACTATTTTACCTTAAATGCCGGTACAGGTAATACCAATGTAAACGGTGGGTCAAACGGATACAGTTTGTTTTCGCAGTTTGCAAGGTTAGATTATAATTATGCCGGCAAATACTTAGCATCGGTAACTATGCGCCGCGACGGCTCTTCAAGGTTTGGTTTAAATAACCAATATGGTATTTTCCCGGCAGCTTCATTTGGTTGGAAAATTGACCAGGAAGGCTTCATGAAAAACAACACCATTTTTTCTGAATTAAAACTAAGGGTAGGTGTGGGCCGGGTGGGTAACCAGGAAATTGGCGAATCGCGTTTTGCCCTTTACGATACCAGGTATGGTAAAACTCAAAATGATATAACACCAGGTTTTTGGGAACAATACATGAATATTGGAACCGCGTATTCACTCTCTGGCGCTAATACTGGTTCATTACCTTCGGGCTTTGTACAAACCCAGGCTGCAAATGCCAACCTTAAATGGGAAACTACCGACGAGATAAATGCAGGCCTCGACTTTGCCATCCTGAACGACAAGATCTCGGGATCATTTGACTATTTTACCCGCCGTACCACCGGCATCCTGATTACGCCACCAGTTGCAGGGGCCTTGGGCGAAGGGCAATCTAAAACAATTAACGGTGCTTCAAAATCTAACAGGGGCTGGGAGTTTTTAGTAACTTATCACGGCCAGCAATCCGGCGATTTTAACTACAACGTAACGTTAAATTTTTCGCATTTCAGGGATAAGATTACCAATTTACCAGAAAACGTAAGGCCGGCTTATGCCGGGAACTTACAAAATACCATATTGGGTCATTCTCAGTTTGATATTTTTGGCTACAAAACCAATGGCCTTTTCCAATCACAGGCCGAAGTAGATGCCGCACCAACGCAAATTGGCGCAGGTCCGGGCCGGATCCGTTATGTCGATACCAATAATGACGGGAAAATTGATGCCAATGATCAAACCTGGATAGGTACTACATTGCCGGCTTTAGAGTACGGTGCAAGAATCGACCTGACCTATAAAAAATTCGACCTGTCTATATTTGGTTCGGGCGTTGCCGGTCGTAAAGGGTTTGATGTATATACCCTATACAATAACCTGATGCATAGCCGCGAAAATGTTGGTCCCGGCGTATTTGGCGGATGGACACCGCAGCATACTAATACAAGCGTACCGGCATTAACATTAAAAGACAACAACAATGAAGGCCGTACTTCTGATTACTTTATTGTAAACACATCTTACTTCAAACTCCGCAACATTCAAATTGGATACACTATTGTGCCTAAAGCTGTATTTACCAGGCTAAGGGTGTTTGCTATGGCCGAAAACGTATTTACGTTGAAAAGCAAAAGCTATTTAAGCCCCGATCCGGAAAGGATTGATCTGGGCCCGGTTCCAATTCCTAAAGTTTTCAGTTTTGGTATCAACGCATCATTTTAACGATAAAAACTATTCAGTATGAAAGCAAAAATATTATTTACAGCTGTTTTATCCGGACTGATCATCTTCAGCTCCTGTAAAAAAGCGTTAGATTATTCACCAAAAGGTGTATTGTCTGCATCAGATTTAAAAACTCCAACCGCTATTGAAGGATTGGTAACCGCGGCTTATGCCGCTATTGGTAACGGCGATATGATAGGCCCTATATACAGCGACTGGGCATACGGCAGTGTTCGCTCAGATGATGCCTATAAAGGAGGAGGTGGTACGGGCGACGTGGGCGAGGTTGATGCATTGGAACATTATAACCTGGTAACCCCATCAATGGATTCGTTTGTTTCGCGTACCTGGAAAAATCTGTTCAAATCTATATCAAGGGCAAATGTTGCGCTAAGGGCAGTTAATTCACTCTCCGAGGCCGATTACCCTAACAAGAAAACACGATTAGCTGAGTTAAAATTTTTACGTGCCCATAGCTATTTCACAATGAAACTGCTCTATAAAAACATCCCCATTTTTGACGAAAATGCTACTTCGGACGATATCCTGAAAGTTTCAAACACGTTATCAAATGAGGATGCATGGAATAAAATTGCAGCCGATTTTCAATATGCTGTTGATAATTTGCCAACAACCCAGCCCGAGCTGGCAAGGGCCAATAAGTTAAACGCCCAGGCTTATTTAGCAAAGCTGAGGTTATACCAGGCTTATGAGCAGGATGATAAGCATCATGTAACCAATATCAATAAAACAAGGTTACAGCAGGTGGTTGATCTTACACAGGCTGTTATCGCATCGGGTAAATATTCATTAAGCAGCGATATTGCTGATAATTTTTTACCGGAAACTGAAAACGGCCCCGAGTCGGTATTCGCAATACAATTTACCATTAATGATGGCACTACTGCCGGCCGTATGAATTTTGAGGATGGTTTAAATTATCCACATGGCGCACCACAATATGGTTGCTGCGGCTTTCATGCTGCAAGTCAGAACCTGGTGAACGCGCATACTACAGATGTTAATGGTTTGCCTAACTTTGATACATTTAACACCACTATAGCCGATTTGACAAAAGTGACCGTGGACCCAAGATTAGACCATACCGTTGGTATTGACGGCCATCCGTATAAGTACGACAACACAAAGCCATTCAGCAACAGTTGGGTGCGTGACCCTGGTGTTTACGGAAATTTTCACACCATGCGTAACCAGCAGTTGGCTACAAGCTCATCATATTTTAAGCTCGGTCCGTTCATGGGGTCGGCAAAAAATTATGATATTATCAGGTACGATGATGTATTGCTCATGCAAGCCGAAGCCTATATTGAGCTGGGGCAGCAGGCAAGTGCATTACCACTCATTAATCAAATAAGAAACCGCGCAGCGACAAGCACCGGGCGGCTTAAAAAAATAGATGGTACCTTTCCATCCAACTATAACGTTAAACCTTACAGCATTGCTAATTGGACACAGGATTATGCCCGCAAAGCGCTGCAGTGGGAAAGGCGACTGGAGTTTGCCACAGAAGGAGCCCGTTTTTTTGATTTAGTTAGATGGGGTATTGCCGAGAAAACTTTAAACGACTATATCAATATTGAAAAAGGTAGAAGAACCTTCCTGGCTACCGCTAAATTTACGGCAGGCCGGGATGAATACCTGCCTATACCACAATCAGAAATTACATTTACCAACGGTTTATACAAACAAAACCCGGGGTATTAAATTTGTTAAAATATATCGGGGCCCCGGTTTTATAATTATGCCGGAGCTCCTTTAATACACGCTTAAGTTCATCTGCCTAAATTAAAAGAACGTCAATTATGAAAACAAAAAACGGCATCACGTTACTGATGGCCTTTATGATGATTACCATGGTTAGTAAAGCGCAGGATAAATCAGGAGTAAGCTACCAGGAACCGCACCGCCCGCAGGTGCATTTTTCGCCGGAGCAGCATTGGGTAAACGACCCCAATGGGATGGTTTATTTTAACCACACCTACCATTTGTTTTTCCAATATTATCCAAAGGATATTATTTGGGGACCAATGCATTGGGGGCACGCGGTAAGTAAGGACCTGGTTCATTGGAAACAATTGCCTATCGCTTTATACCCGGATAGCCTGGGGTATATTTTCTCGGGCAGCGCCGTAGTTGACTCTAATAATACATCGGGTTTTGGCAAAAAAGGAAAAATTCCGATGGTAGCCATCTTTACCCACCATGATCCGAAGGGAGAAAAAGCAGGAACGGAAGTTTTTCAGAACCAAAGTATTGCATACAGCCTGGATGAAGGAAGTACCTGGACAAAATATGCCGGCAACCCCGTGCTTAAAAATCCGGGGATTAAAGATTTCAGAGATCCTAAAGTGATGTGGTACGCCAAACAAAAAAAATGGGTAATGACCCTGGCCACCAAAGATCATATTACCTTTTACTCGGCGCCTGATTTAAAAACCTGGAAAAAGGAGAGTGAGTTTGGTTTAAGAGAGGGAGCGCATGGCGGGGTATGGGAGTGCCCCGACCTGTTCCCTTTAAAGCTGAACGGCAAAACATACTGGATACTGGTGGTAAACCTTAACCCCGGAGGCCCTAACGGAGGCTCGGCAACCCAATATTTTGTGGGGGGCTTTGATGGGCACCAGTTTACGCCGATGGATAGCCAAACCCGTTGGCTGGATTATGGCCCCGATGAGTATGCAGGCATTACCTGGAGCAATACCGGCAGCCGCAAAATTTTCCTGGGCTGGATGAGCAACTGGGAATACGCCAACCAGGTACCTACACAAAAATGGCGCAACGCCATGACAATCCCGCGCGATCTGCGTTTAAAACAAAGTAAACAAGGCATCGTCATTGCATCGGCCCCGGTTCCTGAGTTAGTTAATATCAGTGCCAATACATCTGTATCAAAAAACGTTGCTTTTAATAAAACTCTTGAGCTCACTGATAAAGTGAGTAAACTAAAAAGCCAATACGTTTTAAAGCTAACCCTTGCTCAGTTAAAGGGCTACACCATTAAATTATCAAACAAAAAAGGGGAGGAAGTATTAGTTGGCTACGATGATGTTAAGGATCAGTATTTTATCGACAGAACAAAATCAGGCAAAATAGATTTTCAAAAAGATTTTTCGGGCCGGTTTACTGCCCCAAGATTTAGTACATCAAAAAGCTCCGACCTGACTATTGTAGTTGATAAAGCATCCGTTGAGCTTTTTGCCGATGGAGGCTTAACCACCATGACTGCTGTTTATTTCCCAAATGAGGATTTCACAGGCCTGACTATAAATGCAGATGGAAAGCTGAAATTAAACACCCTTGCCATTACCGGGTTAAAATCAATCTGGAAATAGCACATTCAGCTATCTGTTGTCATTGGAAAAGTAAAAGAGGCTGCCCTAACAGGTTAGCCTCTTTTGCTTTTGGCAGATATTTTCAATTACGGGTGATTTTTGATAACTGTAAATTCAAACCCTATCTTTACTTTAAAAACACCGTATGTTCGACCTTATAATGGCAAACTTTGCCATGCACGTTTCATTAACTCCTGCAGATGCGGCTTATGTTCAATCGGTATTGCAGCACAAGGTTGTAAAAAAGAATACAGTGCTGCTGAGCGCCGGCGACATTTGCCGGGCAATATATTTTGTGAACAAAGGCTGCCTGCGAATTTTTAATATAGACCGCGAGGGCGACCAGCACAACATATCATTTTGTCCGGAAAACTGGTGGTCGGTAGATATTGCCAGCTTTTTTGGACAAAGCCCCGCATTCTATTCGATAAGCGCGTTGGAAGATACCGAGGTGTTTTACCTGGGCCATGCAGCTATTGAAAAATTATTTACCGAGGTGCCTAAGTTCGAGCGTTTTTTTCGCATACTTACCCAAAACGGGTTCAATTTATACCAACGCCGCATTACCTCAAACCTTTCTAAAACCGCCGAAGAGCGCTACCTGCAGTTTCAAAAGCAATACCCCAAGTTGGAACAGCGGATAGCGCAAAAGCAAATTGCATCGTACCTGGGTATTACCCCCGTTTTTTTGAGCATGCTGCGTCGCAATAAACAAACCACAAACAAGTAATCTCTCCCGCAGCCACGGCAGCAGGGATTTTAACAGTCATAGTAAAAAGAAAAGACCGCCACTTTTGATGACGGTCTTTTTCTGTTTTATAGTATCCTCCGGTTTTTAATTCCGGTCTCAGGTTCCGTATTCGGGAGTGGTTACTTCACTTTCTTCAAACTCGTAATCTGTTAACGGCGGGCACGAGCAAATGAGCGTTCTATCACCATAAGTATCATTAACCCGGCCTACTGATGGCCAGAATTTAAAGGCCGCAACATAAGGCAGCGGGAATGCCGCTTTTTGGCGGGTGTATGGATGCTCCCATTCGTTGCCTGTAATTACGGCTACGGTGTGCGGGGCATTTTTTAATGGGTTATCAGTTTTATCTAACACGCCACTGGCAACATCGGCAATTTCATGACGGATAGCTATCATGGCATCACAGAAACGGTCAAGCTCGTGCTTAGGCTCCGATTCGGTTGGCTCAACCATTACCGTGCCCGCAACCGGGAACGATACAGTTGGCGCGTGGAAACCATAGTCCATTAAACGTTTGGCAATATCTGTAACCTCGATACCGAAGGGTTTAAACGAGCGGCAATCCAATATCATTTCGTGTGCGCAACGGCCATTGGCACCTGTGTATAATACGGGGAAATGACTTTCTAAACGGGTTTTAATGTAGTTGGCATTCAGGATAGCGTAGCGGGTTGCGTTAGTTAACCCTTCACCGCCCATCATGGCTATGTAGGCATGTGAGATGATCAGGATAGATGCCGAACCCCATGGCGCTGCAGATACCGCATGGATAGATTTACCCCTGTCGATATCAACCACAGCGTGACCTGGTAAATAAGGCACCAGGTGTTTAGCTACACCGATAGGGCCCATACCGGGGCCACCGCCACCGTGAGGGATACAGAAGGTTTTATGTAAGTTTAAATGGCAAACATCGGCACCAATATTGGCCGGGCTGGTTAAGCCTACCTGTGCGTTCATGTTGGCGCCATCCATATAAACCTGGCCACCATTTTCATGGATGATCTGGCAAATCTCGATGATCGATTCCTCAAACACTCCGTGTGTAGATGGATAGGTAACCATTAAGCACGATAGCTCGTTTTTATATTGCTCGGCTTTGGCACGCATATCGGCAACGTCGATGTTTCCATTATCGTCGCATTTAACCACCACTATCTTCATGCCAGCCATAGCTGCGGATGCAGGGTTGGTACCGTGTGCCGACGATGGAATTAATGCGATGTTACGGTGCGTATCGCCCCTGTCATGATGGTAAGCGCGGATAACCATCAGGCCGGCGTATTCGCCTTGTGCGCCCGCGTTTGGCTGTAAACTCATGGCTGCAAAGCCGGTGATCTCGCTTAGCCAGTTGTTAATTTCGTCAAACAACTGCATGTAGCCGCCAACCTGGTCGGTTGGTGCAAAGGGGTGAATCTTGCTAAAATGGTTCCAGGTAACCGGGATCATTTCGGTGGTGGCGTTCAGCTTCATGGTGCATGAACCCAATGCGATCATGGAATGGCAAAGCGAAAGGTCTTTAGCCTCTAATGATTTAATGTAGCGCAGCATTTCATGTTCTGAATGGTGCGAGTTAAATAAAGCATGGGTTAAGTAAGCAGATGTACGCTGTAATTCGGTTGGGATCACAGTTTCCAAGCCGGCTTTCAATCCGTCAAAATCAACGTCGTTAATGGTTTTACCCAATACTTTGGCAAAGAACCTTACAATGGTTTTGATATCCTCGGGCGATGTGGTTTCATCAACAGAAATGGTAACAACCGAACCTTCGTAGTTCAGGTTCATTTCGTTGTTCAACGCTTCAGAGTGAATAGGGCCTGCTAAATGGGCAACATCAAACTTCAGGGTATCAAAATAACTTTCGTTCAGTTGCTTGTAACCTAATTCGCCAAGGGCTTTGGCTAACAATATGGTTAAGCCATGAATCCTTTCGGCAATTAGTTTAACACCTTTAGGCCCATGGTATACGGCATACATACCGGCCATAATAGCTAATAATGCCTGCGCGGTACAAATATTTGAAGTGGCTTTATCCCGGCGGATATGTTGCTCGCGGGTTTGCAAAGCCATACGTAAGGCATAGTTGCCTGCGCTATCAATAGTTACACCAATGATGCGACCGGGGATAGAACGTTTGTATTCTTCTTTAGTAGCAAAAAATGCGGCATGCGGACCGCCAAAGCCCATTGGTACACCAAAGCGTTGGGTGCAGCCAACAACAATATCGGCACCCCACTCACCCGGAGGGGTTAACAACACCAGGCTCATAATATCGGCAACAACGGTTAGTTTAATGCCTTTTTCGTGGCCGGCGACAGCAAAATCCTTGTAGTTGTACACCGCGCCTTTACCGGCAGGATATTGTACAATGGCGCCAAACATATTGTCGGTTAATTCAACCGTACGGTGGTCGCCTATTTGCAGTTCGATGCCGTAAGGCTCCGAGCGGGTTTTTAAAATATCAATAGTTTGCGGGAACAGTTCTTCAGATACAAAGAACACGTTGGCTGCATTGTTTTTACGTGTGCTGTATTGCATAAACATGGCCTCGGCAGCGGCAGTACCTTCATCTAACAACGATGCATTGGCAATTTCCATGCCGGTAAGGTCGATAACCATGGTTTGGAAATTTAACAAAGCCTGTAGGCGGCCCTGCGCAATTTCGGCCTGGTATGGCGTGTATTGGGTATACCATCCGGGATTTTCGAGAATGTTACGCTGAATAACACCAGGCACAATTACATCATAATATCCCTTGCCGATGAACGACTTAAATACCTTGTTTTTTAATGATGTTTGCTTAAGCGTGGTAAGGTAATCAAACTCACTTTTGGCAGGCGGTAAATCGAGTGGTTTTTTAAGCCTTATCCTGTCAGGAATGGTTTGCGCAATCAATTCATCAAGTGAGCTAACACCGATGGTTTTTAACATTTTTGCCGTGTCGGCCTCATTAGGAGCAATATGCCTTGACTGGAATTGTTCCTGGTAATCTGCGTTTAGCTTCATGAAGTAGTCGTCCCCTTAAATTTACCGCAAAGGTACGGTTTTACAATATGAGTAACAATTGCGTAATATGATATTGACAAAGCATTTACAGAGATATTTTATATCTTTAACAGACTTATACTTATCATGTTTGCTAAGAAATTTTTACTATTAGTAGTTAGTGTGTTTTTGTTAAGCAATTTCTGTTTTGCTGCCACCATTGTAGTAACCAGTAATGCCGATACAGGCCCCGGTACGCTTCGCGAGGCACTCGCTATAGCAGCCGGCAATGGAACAACTGCTCCCGATATCATCCAGTTTAATTTACCCGGCAGTTTGGTATCTGATCGTACTATCAGGTTAAAAAGCCAGTTGCCGTCTATTACCTCTAACATAACTATTGACGGTACTACCCAACCGGGTATTGCATTCGGGGTGTCAAACGCAAAGGTGATTATTGAGCCCGAAACCTCTCCGGTTTATTTTAATGCTTTAAATATTAATGGTGAGGTAAATGCAGGCGGCGCACCGGCCACAAAAATAGCCATCTATGGGTTGTACATTCGCAACTTTGCCAAAATTAACAGCTTGGCCACTGCCGACCTTAATCAGGGCTCGGGCCTAATGATGCAGGGAGATGTAAGCGGGGTTATTATAGGAGCGCCCGGTAAAGGGAACGTTTTTTGCGGTAATATTAACGGAATTTATAACACTTCCTATTACTATGCAGCAGGCGCTTCAGATATCCAGATTCAAAGTAATATTATAGGTTTGCTTGATGATGGCTTTACCGCTGCCAGTAACTACACCGGCATTAACCTTACTTTAGATAAAGATGGTTTGATAGGTGGTACAGATGCCGGCATGGGTAATGTGATAGCGGCTAATGTTACCGGTATTAATATAGCGCGGGCTTATTATTACGGGGTAGCCAACACCATAACCATGCAAAACAACAAAATAGGCACCGATTATACCGGCAAGGTTGATTTTAAAAATATCCCGCTTTTGCAGCAAAGCGCTTTCATTAAAGCCTATGGTGTTAATGTTAATTCATCCAATACAACGGTAAATATTACTTCCAATTTAATATCGGGCCAGCGTTATTGCGGTGTTTATATCGAGAACGCCACGTTTAAAATAACAGCAAATAAAATAGGAACAGATATTACGGGAACAAAAGACCTCGGAAATGGCGAGGGTATTCACGCCGGTACAAGTTCGTCTGGTACCATCGGTGGCAGTGCCGTCGCCGATATTAATTATATAGGCTATAACTTTTATGGTATTGAAGCTTTAAACAGCACACATACGCTAATTACGCACAACAGCATTTTTTGCAACAGTGATTATGGTATAAGCGTGGTAAGTAACAATTACCAGGTGCCATTTGTGCAGGTACTTAATTTTAGCGGCACAGCTGTATCGGGCACTGCAACACCAAATTGCAAGATTGAATTGTTTTTGTCAGACGATTGCGGCAATATATGCCAGGGTAAAACTTACATAGCTACAGTAACATCAAACGCAAGCGGGGCATGGAGTTATTCGGGTACTTTTAGCAAGGCTGTTATTGCCACAGCTACAGATGCCAATAATAATACTTCGCCCTTTTCGTCATTGGTGATACAGGATAACGATGTGGTTGTAAAAAACTATACCTGTGCTTACCAGGGGAGTGTAACCATACAGCAACCCCGTACCGGGCTATTATTTCACTGGGATAAAAAAGAAACCAATGGCTCATTAACGCCAATAGGAGATACACAGAATATCAAAAACCTGTTGCCCGGCACTTACCAGCTAACTATTCAATACCCGGGTGGCTGTCAAAAAATAACGCAGCTGTTTGAGATAAAAGACCTACGGATAAAAATACAGAATGTAATTGTACCCACGCCACAGTGCCGCCAAAAATCGTTCCCGTTTGATGTGAATTTTACGGGTGGTACAGGTAACGTAACCTTTGCCTGGAAAGATAAGGCGGGCCTGGTAAAATCGACAGATAAGGCCGCCAATTTACCCGAGGGCACTTATACAGTTACTATTTATGACGAGGCCGGTTGCGCAGTTACTTCATCGCCGGCGGTTACTATTAAAGCCAAGCCCGGTCCCGATTATGATCTTTCGACCATGCAGGTTGCCCCCGCGCGTTGTGGTATTGCCGATGGCGGTATCAGCAATATAACAACAACAGTAGGCATTGGCACATTAACCTATAAATGGACAAATGATGCCGGGGTAGTGGTGGCTACTACCAAAAACCTGGCAAAAGTTAAAGGAGGGTACTACACCCTAACGTTATATGATCAAAGCGAATGCAGCCCATATTCAACGCCTTCTATTTTTATCCAGGAAACAAACTCTGTAAATATTAGCGGAGGTGCTATTACTCCCGCCAAATGCGGTGCCAATAATGGTGCAATAACTGGCGTATATGTTCAAAATGCCGACCTGTATCAATGGTACGATCCGCAGGGAAATGCAATGGCTACCAATCAAAATAATTTAGATATTTTTAACCTGGCCGACGGCACTTATCGCCTCAACGCGGTTAATACGGTAACCAAATGCAGTAACGATGGATATTTTACTGTTAACAGGCTAACGCCTGAAGTATTTACCATTAAGAGCCTTACGAGCGTTGCTACCACCTGCGGGTTAAATAACGGGGCTATTAACCTGGAGATTGAAGGAAAAATAATCCCGGTATCGTACCAGTGGTTAAAACAGGATGGTACTTTTATTGGTAGTTCGCCCAGTATAAGCGGTTTAACCTCCGGCTTTTACACGCTTAATTTAACCGATAAATACGGTTGCCCAAGCGTGCTGGTAAACAATTTAGAAGTAAAAGTAACGCCGCTTTTACAGTTTTCGTCGCTAAATAATCCCGTTTCCAATCCCGATCAGTGCGACCAGTTATTTGGAAGCATTACCGGTGTGGATGTAACCGGCGGCGTGCCTCCTTATAAATATACCTGGACTAATATGGATAACAATATTGTCGCCGGTACAGATAAAGAGCTGAAAAATGTAGGCAAGGGCAACTACTCGCTGGTGGTTACCGATAACACCGCATGCGCCATCCCGCTTACAGTTGGGCGCGCAGTTGATAACAATGAGTTTGTGCCCGATCAGCCGGTTGTTAATAATCAACGAATTTGCGATCCGGAAACGGTTACCATCAGTGTACAAAATCCGGTTACCGGCACCTATAAATTGTATGCAGATGCCACAGCTATGCTGCCGCTTTTAACCAATACAACGGGCAGATTCAGTTTAGCGGTTACTGAAACCAGCGATTTTTACATCAGCTATAGTATTGGTACCTGTGAAAGTAACCGTATCCAAACACATATCGAGATTGTACACGTAGATGTTAAGAAGCCAAACTCATTTACGCCCAATGGTGATGGCGTAAACGACTATTGGAAAATTGAAGGGCTTGAAAAATTTCCAGGCTCAGTGGTACAGGTATTTAACCGTTATGGTCAAAAAGTATTCGAATCCAAAGAGTATGTAACCGTATTTGCCGGGAAATTCAATGATCAGCTGCTGCCGCCGGGCGTATATTATTATATTATCAATTTAAATACCCCTTGCAGTCTGCTATCGGGCAGTTTAACCATTATCAGGTAGGATAACTGTTGGATGTGTGTGGGTAGGGGAAAGTCCTAAAGTTTAATAGCAAATGCGTTACAAATACCTGTTTATTGTATTGCTTATATTGTTTTGCCGGCCGGCAACGGCAGCGGTATTTATAGTTACCAGCAATGCCGATAGCGGACCAGGCACTTTGCGCGAAGCCTTAACCTTGGCCGCGGCTAATGGCAGTGCGGAAAAGGATTTTATCAATTTTAATTTACCGGATTTGAGCGAGGCGGGCAGGACTATCATGATTTTTAGCTCATTACCTAATATTTCGTCTGATTTAATAATAGACGGCACAACGCAGCCCGGGAATAAATTTGGAGTTAGCGATGCCAAAATTATAATCGAATCGGGAGGAATAGAAAACTTTTCATGTCTTGTGATTAACAATGAAACGTTCGGTAGTTATATTTCAAATATCGAGATATATGGATTGTATATCCGTAATTTTAAGAAGAAACCGCTTTTAAGCTCTGTTGATTATGGCGCAGTTGGCATTCGGGTATTAAGGCAATGCAAAAATCTGGTTATAGGAGCGTTAGGAAAAGGAAATGTGATATGCGGAACTCATATTGCAATAGGCTCCACCCCCGACTATTATGATGGCATCTTTGAAGGATCGATAACAGGCGTATCTGTTCAATGTAACATTATAGGTGTTGCCGAAGACGGAAAAACAGCCAATTCAAACTTTACGGGAATTTCGCTTATAATAGAAGGTGGCCAGGTGCTTATTGGCGGTTCACTACCGTCGTTGGGGAATATTGTTGCCGCAAATGGCACCGAAATATTTGCCGGTCAGTATCCGGATCCAGCCCGGCCATTTACAACAGGCAACACGGCCATAATTGAAAATAACAGGATAGGGACTGGGGTGGGCGGAACAGAAAGTTACATAACCCATTTTGTTGGCGAAAGCCCCTTGTTCGACCTTAATTACCCCTTTCTTGGCATACAAACTGATCTTAGGGAATGTTTTGTAAGCCTGAAGAATAACATAATATCCGGCCATACCAATAATAATGTTATTATCCGGGCATCCAGATATGAAATCAAGGGGAATAAAATAGGAACAGATATAACCACCACGCTGGATTTGGGTAATGGACGAAATGTATCATTAGAGGAAAATGCTACAGGCATTGTTGGAGGGGATGACGAAGCGGATAAAAACGTTATAGCATTTGGCAAGCAAGGCGCTATTTATGGACAGAGCATGGTTATTAATAAAAACAGCTTTTACTGTAATCAGGATTTTAGTATTAATCAAAATGATAAAACATTTGCCCCGGCTCCTGTAATTAAAAGCGTTACTAATTTGGCTGTTGCCGGCACAGCTAAGCCGGGGGCGTTAATTCAACTGTATTATACGGCGGATTGCACACTGTGCGAAGGTAAAAACTTTATAGCCAAAGTAAATGCCAATACCGATGGAAGCTGGGTATATCATGGAAGTATAACAAGAAGCATAATAGCTACCGCTACTATTGATAATAGCGCAACCTCGGAGTTTTCGGTTCCTTACCTGAATGTTGCCATTAACGAAAGCCAGCAGGAAACAAAAGCAGCCACATGTACCAATGCCGCTGATGGTTATATAAAAAACATCGTTATCGAAAATATAGGATCAAATGGCGGTCCCTATACCTATACATGGAGAAATGAAAATGGCGAAACAGTAGGCAACGCGCTGAACCTTGTAAATGTGCCTAAAGGTTTATATACTTTAGAGATTAAAGGAGCATCATGCGGATCGGCATTCACAAATCCAATACCAGTTGGCTCAAAGGAAATTGTTATTGATCTAACCTCCGTTCAAAAATCAAACGCTGGATGCAATAAGGCCAATGGCTCAATTATAGGAATAACAGCGCCACAAGCAACAAAGTTTGAGTGGCGGAATGCCGGCAATAATCTGGTTGGAACAAAGGCCGCTCTGGACGGCGTGCCGGCCGGTACCTATTTCCTTACGGCATCAAATGAATCTGGCTGCAGCAAGACTACCGGCCCCTATGAAATTTTAGAAATTCCCGGTACCGTATTCCCCTCAACCTATACCGTTAATCATATTGACGCCTGTTTCGGCAAAGCAAACGGCGCATTACAAGTAAACCAGGATATCCTGATAAAGGCTGTTAGGTGGGTTAACGCCGCCGGGGTTAACGTTGCCCTGCACCACGGCGCAACAGACTTACCCGCCGGTGGCTACAAGCTTTATTTAACCGACCAAAATGGTTGCGAAAGTTATTATAACACCTACCAGGTAGATCAGCTGCCCGAATTAAAAGTTACGGATAACGGGCAAACAGGCAACGAACAATGCGGATTGAAAAGCGGTTACGTAAGTAACGTAACGGTTGCCGGGGGATTACCACCTTATACCTACACCTGGCTTGATGCCAACGGCGCATCAATAGGGTCGGCAAACAACATCGCCAATCTTTCGGCAGGTACCTATACATTAAACATTGCTGATAGTAGATGCGGGAGCATAAATGTTAACTACCAAATTCAAAACATTCCGCAGAATTTGGCAGCGCCATCGGTAAGTGACATCCAGGTTTGCAGTCCGGGGGATGCCATTCTATTGGTAAACAACGCCGGGGCCGATGTAGTTTACCGCTTGTATGACCAGGCTGATAGTGCTTCGCCATTAACCGAACAAGCCGGCGGCCGGTTCAAAATAACTGTAACCGCAAATCGCAGTTTTTTCGTGAGCCAGTTAAATGGCACTTGCGAAAGCCCAAAAACAGAAGTAAAAGTATCGGTAGGCTTATCTACGCTCAGCATTGCCAACTCTTTTACCCCCAATGGCGATGGAAGCAATGATTACTGGAAAATCAGCAACATCGAAAGTTACCCTAATGCTTTCGTACAGATATTTAACCGCAACGGACAAAAGCTGTTTGAATCAAAAGGATATACAACACCGTTTAACGGCACGTATAACGGCAAAGCGTTACCTGTAGGCACCTATTACTATATCATCAACCTGAATAAAAACTGTAACCTGTTATCGGGCAGCTTAACTATTTTGAGATAATACGGAGGTCAGGAGGCTGAGGCGGGAGGTGTGAAGGGGAAATCCGGTGCCCATTTCAATTCTCAGACCACAGATCACACACCACAGATCTCAGACCAATTGCCTTAAATACATCTGGATGGTATTTTCCAATCCATAATATAATGCATCGCAAATAAGGGCGTGGCCTATGCTTACTTCATCCAAAGCAGGTATGTTTTCGGCAAAGTATTTCAGGTTGTGCAGGTCAAGATCATGCCCGGCGTTAATGCCCAGGCCAGCCTCATGTGCTACCTTCGCGGCTTCAATATATGGCGCTATAGCCAGTTCTTTCCCCTGGTGATAATGGGTGGCATACCCTTCCGTATAAAGCTCAATACGGTCGGTGCCGGTTTTGGCGGCTCCTTCAACCATTTTGGCAACCGGGTCAACAAAAATAGATACACGGATGCCGGCTTCTTTAAAAACGGCTATCATATCGGTTAAGTAATGGTAGTTGGTAATGGTGTCCCAGCCATGGTTAGATGTTATTTGCCCTGATACATCAGGTACCAGGGTTACCTGCTCTGGTTTGTTGGCCAGTACCAGGTCAATAAACTTTTGTTCCTGGCAGTTACCTTCAATATTAAACTCGGTGGTAACTATTCCTTTCAGATCAAAAACGTCCTGGTAGCGGATGTGCCTTTCATCGGGACGAGGATGCACGGTGATTCCCTGTGCCCCAAAACGTTCGCAATCTTTGGCAACCTGTACCAAATCGGGGTTGTTACCACCGCGCGAATTACGCAGTGTGGCTATTTTATTGATATTGACAGATAAACGGGTCATAGGGCAAAGTTAATACATCATTTATATATAAATAAACCTATTATTAAGGGATAAGTTTATATTTAAATTATGAAATGGAAACCTGCAATTGCCGAGCTGGCCATACTGTTAGGCATATTCATGCTCGCTACAGCATTTTCATTGTTGTTTACCAGCGCGCTGTTTGGCAATGCAGCCCTTGATATCAACCTGCATGACACCTACTTTGTAGGTGAGTTTTCCTGGTGGATAATTACACTCCCGCCGTTTTTTGTGTTAGTGGTATTGGTTTATTTGACACGGGCTATAGCCGGTCGTTTTACTAACAGGATGGTGAACGTGGTACTCACGGCCGGGCTTTTTTTTAATGTTTTGCTGTTATTAAGGGTTTATAAAAGTTTATTAGCGATTGAAAATATGATAATGTCGTCCGCTTCAGGTAGCGTCACCCTGTACCCTCCATTATCAGCGTTAAAAGATGTTCAAAAGCCGGTAAAGCACATCCAGGAATCCGCACCTTTCAGCCACGTTATATTTATTATTTTAATCGTTGTTTTAGTTTTACTGGTTACATGTTCTGTATTGACTGGCAAAAACTGGAATGTTAATAAACATGAATTACAAAAGTTTTAGATCGATCGCCCTCGCTTTTTTATTTTTTATATGCCTATGCAAAAAGGCCAATGCCCAGGCTATCTATCGTAAAATAGAAAACTATAAAGCTTTTTACGGTTGGGCGCACCATTATCCGCAGGATTGGATGATTATCCGGTCATTTGAAAACGAGGGTAAAAGCTATTACCTGTTGGTAAACCCGCAAACGCTGGAAACAAAAATTGAAGAGCCCAATTTTTACCTGGTAAAGCCAATGAACCTAACCGATGCCCGTACTTTTTTTAAAAATACACCTTACCAAAAGGCGCTGCGCAAAGCCGAAAAACAATCAGTAACCATACAGGATGCGGGCATTGAAAGCGGAGTCCCCAAAGAAACAGGCATCAGCCTTACAGCTGACCTTTGCCCATCGCACCGGGCATTAGATAAGCGCATTTTTACAGATATTTTCAACGAGTTTAAAAAAGTGGAACGGCCTGTGCCCGTGGCTTTATCAATAACCGGCATCTGGATGCGCCAGCACCCGCAGGATCTGGAATGGCTTAAGCAAATGCAGGCTAAACACGAAATTTACATCACCTGGATAAATCATTCCTTTAACCATCGCGTAAGCCTGAAAGCACCGCTTAAGGAAAACTTTTTGCTGGAACCGGGTACCGATATCAGCTATGAAGTGTTGGAAACAGAAAAGGCCATGCTCAAAAACGGACTTTTGCCGTCGGTGTTTTTCAGGTTCCCCGGTTTGGTGTCTGATCAGCAATTGGCTTACAAGATAACCGATTTTGGGTTGATTCCGGTTGGAACGGATGCCTGGCTGGCCAAAGGTCAGCAACCCCAGGCTGGTAGTATTGTGCTGATACATGGCAACGGCAACGAACCTACCGGCGTTAACGATTTTATTAAGCTGCTGCAATCAAAAACCCAGGCCATAGCCAACAAGCAATGGCTGCTATATGACCTGCGCGAGAGTGTAGACGAGGAGTTTGAAGGGCAATAGGCTTCGCTAAGCAATAAAAGTATGGTGGTTTTGTTGCTATTTGTTATTTATAAAGAGACTCGATTTTTGCTATTCACTTGTAGCAACACTACAAAAAAGTCTTAATTCTTGATTCTAATCTCTTGACTCTTTTCCCCAGCTAATTCAGTCTCCTCACCATTTGCTCCTCAACCTTTTTAAACACCTGTATAGGTTTAAGACTGCGCCAGCCCAGATCATCTAACTGGCCGCCAAAGTTGATGTAGTAATCAATGTTATTGCGTTTAAATTCGTCAATCACATGCTCGCGGAAGTTGATGCCTGCTATCCAGCCATCTTCAACATCCTGAAACCACTCTTCGTAATAGCAATCATCTGATGAGTGAAAGTTGAGGATGTTTTCGCCTATCAGTATAAAATGGTTAATGCCGTTATCAATCATCAACTCCAGTATCTCGCGTTTCAGCATCATGATGTCATTATTAATGGCATCATTCCACTCGCCTATAAACTCAATGATGGTATAGCCTTTTTCATAATCGGCATACAGCACTTTCATGTACAGCGTATTGGAGCCAAACGAATCCCATTGCGGATGCAACAAGTAGTTGTACACCTGCTTATCAAACTCAAACTCACTATACTCCGTAGCATAAAAAGGCGAATATTCGTCTTCGGCTGCTATGTAATCATCCCTCCAGCGGTAATATGGTTCTATCTCGTGCATTGTTCAGATGTGCAAATTTCAGATGTGCAAATGTGCAGATTATGGGAAAATGCAAATTCATCATTTGCACATCTGAAATCTGCATATCTGCACATCAATTTTTATAATTATCAACGGCAGCTCTTACGCTGCCATATTTTTTTAGCAGGGTGGCGGCTTCGGCTTCGGCAAGGCCGGTTTCGTCCATTACCATGTGGGTGCCGCGGTCAATCAGTTTATCATTACTTAACTGCATATCAACCATTTTATTCCCTTTTACCTTTCCCAGCTGAATCATTACACTGGTGCTCAGCATATTTAAAACCAATTTTTGGGCAGTGCCGGCCTTCATCCGGGTCGATCCGGTTAAAAACTCGGGCCCGGTAACTACTTCAACCGGGTATTGGGCAACGGCAGCAACGGGGCTTCCGCTATTGCAAACTATACAGCCGGTAACCATATTATGGCTGTTGGCCGCTTTAAGGCCCCCAATTACATAGGGTGTAGTGCCCGATGCGGCAATACCAACCACTACGTCTTTTTCGGTTACCTTATACTCCAACAGGTTGTGCCAGGCAAGTTCGGTATTGTCTTCGGCAAATTCAACCGCTTTTCTGATTGCGCCGTCGCCACCGGCTATCAGCCCAACTACCATATCAAACGGAACACCAAATGTTGGCGGGCATTCTGATGCATCAACCACGCCAAGGCGGCCACTGGTACCGGCGCCTATGTAAAAAAGGCGGCCGCCGAGCTTCATCCTTTCGGCAGTTATAGTGGCCAGCGCCTCAATCTGGGGCAATGCTTTGGCCACAGCCAACGGTACCGTTTGGTCTTCCCGGTTTATGTTTTCCAGGATTTCTTTTACCGATTGCAGCTCCAGGTTTTTATAATGCGATTCCCTTTCGGTGGTACGTTCCATTAATTTTTAATAATTTATAACAAAATTCGTTAAAAAACATCAAATGCAAGGCTGCCGATAAAAATTATTGGCAACGCATTGATTAACTTTGTTTGCTGAATATGAAAAAGACTGCGGGTGTAATTTTCAGGACACTGATCCTGTTGCTGGTGGGGATTACTATTGGATTGTACATTAGTAGGAACAATGGCGACCGTAACCTTGGCTTTTCATTTTCTGGCGACGATAAACTATCTAAAGTGCTAACCCTGGTTGGCGAAAGTTATGTGGATAGTGTAAATGTTGACAGTATTGAAGGCGCATCCATCAACGAGCTGCTGCAAAATCTCGATCCGCATTCGCTTTACCTGCCACCGCAGCAGGCGCAAAACATCAACGAACGTTTAGAAGGTGGTTTTAACGGCATCGGTATTGAATACCAGTTGCTGCGCGATACACTGATAATTACCCAGGTATACGCCGGAGGGCCGGCAGCCAAAGCGGGCTTGCCCGTGGGCAGCAAAGTTGTTAATGTTGATCATAAAAAATTCTCGGGCACCAAACTAACGGCCGATAAGGTTAATAATATTTTCAGGGGCGAAAAAGATGCCACCATTGTAATGGATGTGGCAAACGCCGATGGCAAAGGCATCAGGGCATTTGCCATGAAACGTGGCCGGGTTGATATAAGCAGTGTAAACGCTGCATATATGGCCAATGCTAATACCGGCTATATTAAAATAAGCAAATTTGCCGCTACTACAGATGTTGATTTCCGCACGGCGCTAAAAAAGCTTAAGGTTGATGGCATGAATAAGCTGGTGCTTGATTTGCGGGGCAATGGTGGCGGTTACCTAAGCGCGGCAACATCAATGGCCGACGAGTTTTTGGGTAAAGGCAAGCTGATTGTATACACCCAGGGCGTTCACGAGCCCCGCACCGATTATTTTGCTACCGACTCGGGTGCATTTCAGCAAGGAAAGATTACTGTGCTGATAGATGAATATTCGGCATCGGCAAGCGAGATACTGGCCGGGGCCTTGCAAGATTTGGATAGGGCCACCATTGTTGGCCGCCGCTCGTTTGGTAAAGGACTGGTACAGCAACAATTTCCGTTTGGCGATGGCTCGGCCATTAACTTAACCGTGGCAAGGTACTATACACCATCGGGCAGGTCGATACAAAAATCATACAAAGAGGGCGTAAGCAGCTACCGGAATGAGCTGGCCCAGCGCATGCAAAAAGGCGAACTGTTTTCTGAACAGAGTAACCGGAACGACACGGTTTTCAAAGGATCGTCATACCATACCTCAGGTGGGCGCAAAGTTTACAGTGGCGGCGGCATTATGCCCGATGTTTTTGTGCCTGCTGATACATCACAAAACACCCAGGTTGTGCAAAACCTTGGCGAACTGCAACTGTTTTCGGCCTATGTGATTGATAAAATGCAAGCCTTACTTGGCAACTACAACACTGGCGAAGATTTTATGAAACATTACATCGTTAGCGATGATGATTACCGCAATTTCATACTATACTCATCACATACCTTAAAAGAGATGGATTCGCGCGAGTTGTTTCAATCAAGAGATTACATCAAAAGCATCCTGAAAGCCAGCGCAGCCCGGTTTAAATGGGGCGATAACGCCTTCCAGGAAGTGATGAACGCCAATGATGTGGCTTATAAAAAAGCATTGGAACAGTAGGGGTGGATGTGCAGATTTCAGATTTCAAATGTGCAGATGGAAAAAAGAAAGAGGATAATGATTTGATTGGCAAATCGTTATCCCCTTTTTATTATGGTTTCCCATGTTTTATAAACCAATCATCTCCACATTTGAAATCTGCACATCTGATACCAGCTTTTCAATTCCGGCTTTTGTTTAAAGTAAGTATGCCGTTATTGTAAAATAATAGTTTGGCGTTATCATCCTGTACAATGGCAAAAGGATAGTCGTGGTTTGCGGGGGTAACCCGCCATGCTTTTATCAACTGGCCGTGCGAATCGGGACTGATATCATAATAGCCAAATTCGGCAGCCAGGCATGAGTCGGCTATTTTTTGGTTAACCGAATAAGAATCTTTCAAAGCAGCCTGTACAAACAAATAACGTAGTTGGGGCAATGTTGTGCGTGGCGTTGTGCCCAATGTTACATTGCCATATATGTACCCGCTGGTAGTATAATAAATGCCGTTGTTAAAATGATAACCTACCTGGGCAAATAGTATGGGCAAATCATTGCGGTATTGCTGCGCAATTACGTGCTGAAGCACGTGCATGGGCCCATTGGTGGTAATGGTATCGTTTAAAATTGCCCTTGTTACAACAAGGTTATTGGTAGCAATATGGTTATCCGTTAACAACTTTAACGAGGCCGTCAGTTCGGGTTTATTCGTATCAGCATAATCGCGCTGGACACGACTGATGCAGCCGTTATCATTTTGCACCCCGGTCAGGGTCGATTTTTTACAGGATGAGCCAAGGGCCAATGCCACCAAAGCAACGCAGGACAATTTTTTAGCAAACATAACAGCTTAAGGTTTAGCTATATTACGCGTGCAAGACCTTAAACGATACAAAATTTTAGATTTTTGTGTGCCGAAAAGAAAATGTGCAGATGTGCAAATTTCAGATGTGCAGATGTTTTTGTTTAGATAGCTGACCGAGTAACATTGCTATTGCTCATCCGCACATCTTGAATCTGAAATCTGCACATCTGCAAGGTTTTATTTCTGCCTAAACCATACTTGAATCGGCGCTCCGCTGAACTCAAAATTTTCCCTTAGCTTGTTTTCAATAAAGCGATAGTAAGGCTCTTTAACATACTGCGGCAAATTACAGAAGAAAGCGAACATGGGCGATGAACCTGCAATTTGGGTAATGTATTTAATTTTTACGTATTTGCCTTTGATGGATGGCGGCGGATAGTTTTCGATGATAGGCAGCATTACCTCATTCAGTTTGGAGGTAGCTATTTTACGGGCGCGGTTTTGGTAAACCTGGTTGGCCACGTCAATTACCTTCAACACACGTTGCTTTTCGGTAACAGATGTAAATACGATGGGTACATCCGTAAATGGTGCAATCTTCTCGCGGATCATCTCTTCAAAAACCTTAACGGTTTTGTTGTTTTTCTCAATTAAATCCCACTTATTAACCACAACCATGATGCCTTTTTTATTTTTTTCGGCCAGGTGGAAGATATTGATATCCTGCGATTCGATACCTTCAACAGCATCAATCATTAAAATAATTACGTCGGCTTCTTCTAAAGCCTTTATAGTACGCATTACCGAGTAAAACTCGATGTTTTCTTTAACCTTGGTTTTTTTACGCATCCCGGCAGTATCAATCAGCATAAAATCGTGCCCATACTGGTTGTAGTGGATGTGGATAGAATCGCGGGTGGTACCGGCAATCGGGGTTACTATGTTGCGGTCTTTACCTATTAGGGAATTGATGATAGATGATTTGCCCACATTCGGACGGCCTACGATGGCGTATTTAGGGCGGGTGTTTTCTTCAAGTACTTCGTCGTCAAAATGCTTTACAACTTCGTCAAGCAGCTCACCTGTGCCAGAACCAGTCATGGATGAGATGCTGTAGATCTCGCCCAGGCCCAGGCTATAAAACTCGGTAGCATCAGATAATAGCGCGTTGTTATCCAGTTTGTTTACTACCACAAAAACCGGTTTTTTGCTTTTGCGCAGCATGGTGGCAATTTCATCGTCAAGGTCGGTAATGCCTGTGGTAACATCAACCATAAACAAAATAACCGATGCTTCTTCAATAGCAATTTCAACCTGCTCACGAATGGCAGCCTCAAAAATATCAGCAGAGTTGGCTACATAGCCGCCTGTATCAATTACGGTAAACTGGTGGTCGGTCCATTCAGAAACACCGTAGTGCCTGTCGCGGGTTACACCGCTAAAATCGTCAACAATGGCTTTGCGGGTTTCGGTTAAGCGATTATATAAAGTTGATTTGCCTACGTTAGGGCGGCCAACTATGGCTACTATGTTACTCATGCTTTTAAATTAGAGTCAAGAATCAAGAACCAAGAGTCAAGATTTATGCAAATCTATCTATCTTAAAATTCCTGTTCTATATATAAATGAAATTTTATTAAAGGGTCAAGACAAAATCTTGATTCTTGACTCTTGATTCTTTCGGTCTATGATTCGTATCCGAATTTTTTAAGGTAATTTTTTTTGCTGCGCCAGTCGGGAATCACTTTTACAAACATCTCCAGGAAAATTTTCTTCTGAAAAAACTCTTCCATATCGCGGCGGGCATAGGTGCCTACTATTTTTAGCATGCTGCCCCCCTGGCCTATAATGATATTTTTTTGCGAATCGCGCTCTACAATAATTTCGGCGCTGATGCGGTGCAGCTTTTCTCCTTCAACAAAAGCGGTTACAATTACTTCGGCGCTGTAAGGGATCTCTTTCTTGTATTGTTTAAGCAATTGTGCGCGGATCATCTCTGAAGCAAAGAAGCGGTCGTTCCTGTCCGTAAGCTGGTCCTTTTCATAATAGGCCGGGTGCTCGGGCAAATTGCCGATCACAAAATCCATAATGGCTTTAATATTATGACCCAGCAACGCCGATATAGCGAAAATGGCTTTAGGGTTTAACTTCTCCTGCCAAAACTCCACTTTCTTTTTTACGGTTTCCTCGTCGCTTTGGTCAATCTTGTTAATAAGCACAGCAATTGGCGCCAGCGAACCTTCCAGTTTTTTTAAAACGTCGGTTTCGTCAAACTCCTCGTAAATATCGGTAACCAGCAAAATCAGGTCGGCATCAACAATTGATCCGTCTACCTGGTGCATCATACTTTCGTGCAATGCGTAATGTGGCTTGATAACCCCGGGCGTATCCGAAAATACAATCTGGTAGTTATCATCGTTAACAATTCCCAAAATACGGTGCCTGGTGGTTTGCGCTTTTGGGGTGATAATTGACATTTTTTCGCCAACAAGGGCGTTCATAAGGGTTGATTTCCCGGCATTGGGCTTACCAATTATACTTACAAAACCTGCCTGGTGACTCATATAAAAATAATTAAAAATATATTTGGACTGCAAAGAAACGAATTATATCTTTGCAGTCCAATTAAAACGGAGTGCAAATTGCATTTTGACAATTGGAAGCAACTTTCCGAGGTTATGACGGAATGCAACATATAAGAATAACAGTGCGGGATGGAGCAGTTGGTAGCTCGTCGGGCTCATAACCCGAAGGTCGTAGGTTCGAGTCCTGCTCCCGCTACATTAAAAATGAAAGCCTCAGGTCGAAAGATTTGAGGCTTTTTTAATTCTATTAAGTCCTGTAATAACCGGCGGAATAAATTGAAACTAAAAAGGCTGCCCCCTTTTTTTGAGACAGCCTTTTTTTAGTAGTTCCTTCATCAGGACTTTCCTTATATTATTTGCTTGCGCTCCAGCCGTCGCTCCAACCCGTACCACCGGCAGCTTTTGAGCTTTTTACCAGCTCGTCATATTTTAGCTTTTGTGCAGGGGTTAAAACAGCCTTAATTTTTTTTATGGTTGTTGTACGCAAGGGCTCAATGGCTACCATCATCTTGGTGTTATCACCTTTGGTTTCTGTTTTAATTTTTTCAAACTTTGCTGATGACTCAGTATAAATAGCGGCAACTTTTTTGCATTGCGGATCAGTAAGTTTTAACTTTTTTTGCAATTCCATCGCTTTTTCTTCCGGCTTGCTGCCGGCTGCCGTTTGGGCGAAGCTTGCTGTTGTTAATCCGATAAACAGGCAGCATAATAAAAGTAATTTTTTCATCTTTTAGGTTTGATTAAGATTGTTCGTTATTTTATTTAAATGTAGTTGGTTTTATTCAAAAACAGGTAGGCTGCCAACACATTTATAATACAAACTTACAACTTAATTTGTTTTTGCCGCCATAGGCATACACATTGTCATATCCTGCTTATCAATAAAAGTTAATTTAGCCAATTGTGTTACTTTATATTGATCAACGCCTTCGGTTATCCTTAAGAATTGGTTTGGCGATACATTTGTAAAATGCTGAACTTTACCGCTGCCGGCCCATTTTATCTCTATTTCATCAATTATTTTTGCCTGGCCAATGCCAATTTCCTGGCGTAATGGCGATGCCCCGAAGCTTCCGCCGGAGTTTACATCTTTATAAACATTTCTTTTTACACCATTTTCGGTAAATGTCAGTTTAATGTGGCTCCCTATAGCAGCTTTATTGGCCTTTACACCATCCAGTTTTAAACTTATCCAATTGTTATTGTTGTTGCGCGGGTTAAGGTATAACGAGCTGGTGTACGAATCGCCAATGTAAGCGCCGCCCATTTCGGCAAATATATCCTGGTTGCCGGTGTTCCTCAAATCGGCAAAGGCAATGCCATGTCCTTTTTGCAGGTTGCCGGTGCGCGATGAGGTGGTGATATCGATAAATTTTTTCCCACCGACATTTTTAAACAACTTATTGGGCACCAGCGACCGGAAATCGGGGTTGCCCGTTCCAAAGTACATATCCAGGTAGCCGTCGTTATCAATATCGCCAAAGTTGCCGCCCATGCTGTATACAACCTTATCTAAACCAGCCTCGCGGGTTACATTGGTAAAAGTGCCGTCGTGGTTGTTGCGGTATAAAAATACGCTTCCGGCATCTGTAACGGGCTTGCCTAATGCCGCAGCGGCACTATAGTAGGCCAGTGGGCGGTTAAAGTTATAATCGCTTACCAATACATCCTGCCAGCCATCGTTGTTATAATCATAAAACCACGTGGTAAATGTTCTTTCTTTGTTTTGCGCGAAGCCTGCTTTTGCAGTTACATCTTCAAAATCAACCTTGCCCCCTTTAACACTTTTGTTCCTGAGCAGGTATTTACTACCGGTCATTGTCGAAATAAAGATGTCGGGGAAGCCGTCGTTATCATAATCGGCAGATGTAACGCCCTTTACAAATGATACAACATCACAGTGTGCTTCTTTTGTAACATTGGTAAATGTACCATCGTGATTATTGACGTACAACATACATGACGATGAATTGCCATCCATATCCTGTGTCGATGTCTCGGTTCCAACAAAAACATCCAGCCATCCGTCATTATTAAAATCGGCCCAGGTAGCTGTTTGGGTGGGATGGAAATATAACAGGCCGCTTGGTATGGTTACATCGGTAAAAGTGCCATCGCCATTGTTACGCAGCAATGAGCTGGGTTGGTTTCCATAGCCTTTGGTAAGCCAGGCACCCCTTAGTACGAAAAGATCAATGTTGCCATCGTTATTATAATCCGTTTGCTCAATATTAAGGCCGCCGGTTATTCCTTTAAGGCCGCTGTATTCGGTACGATCGGTAAAGGTGCCATCCTTATTGTTTTCAAAATAGTGCATTGGGTCGCTCAAATCCCAGGCCGATGTGATGATATCCAGATAGCCATCGTTGTTAAAATCATCAACGGCAACCCCGCCTGCCCGGCCATTAACATTCAGGCCAAGGCTTTTGGCAATATCTTTAAATGGCTTTTCGCCGGCTACGCTATCGGCATTTAAACCAGGGATCAAAACATCTTTGGGTACTTTTTTAGGGTATTCGCCCAGTGTCATGTAAGCTATGTTGAGCAGCCATCTTGATTCCATATCATCGGGATGTACCCTTAAAATGGTTTTATAAATTTGAATGGCTTTTCTTGATCCGGTTTGAAGTTTGTGTACCCCATCATTTTTGATCGGGAAAATACACGACGAACCGGTGTGGTTAAGCATGCAATTGCTGCGTTCGCCCAGGCGCATATACGCTATACCCACCTCCGATAAGAGGCGGTCTGATGGCATGAACTCCAGCCTGTTTATTACATTTTCGTAAATATTTACAGACTTTTCTTCCTGCCCTGCCATAAGCAGTAGCGATGCCTGTGCCGATAACAGGTAGGAGTCCTGGTCATTAGGCGGTATTTTAACCAGTGAGTCGCAATAGGCTATTTTTGCTTCGGGGTTAAATGGGTTTGCCATATTGGTGTTTTTTTTATTCAATTGCTGAAGCATCTCTATCATTTCCTGGTGCGATGATTTGGGGCTGGATGCTATTATGGTAAAGCCTATTGCTACAATGAGCGTTAGGGCTGCGGCTATTTTTATTTTCATTTTGGACTGATGTGATGTTATCTAAAAAGCGTGATTGTTTTTAATACATCCGCTTTTAAATAAATTAAAGTATTAATGCGTGCTGGTAAAGTTGGGCGGCGCAAAGCGCGGCCAAACAAATTGTCAATCCGGAAGATATGCTATCAACTATATATTTGCTATTACGGAAAACCAAATTGATCAGGATGGGCATAAACGCACCTGAAAACACGGTATTGCAATAATTGATCGTGATATCCTTAACGGATTAAACAAGAAAAAAATTAGCAGGTAGTCTTAGGCGGCTGCTCAGGAATATCCTGGTGGAAATGCACCGGCTGTTGTACGGGCTGTACAATATTTTTTTGAAGGTATTTTATAGGGCAACAAAATTCAATATGTGTAAAGGTTAAACTAACGTTATCCTGCATAATGATTTTGCCATACGGCACATGGTCTTTTTGCGGTACCGGGATATCTTTAACGCCCTTGACATTTAGCACATTTTTATCAACGGGGCGCGTAGTTTCGTAATTAGGAATGCACATGAGGTGTATGGCAGTCCGGGTAACCTTCATTTTTACGTAATTGTAATTGGTATTGCCAAACTGTATTTGCCCGGCTATGTTTTCAAACCGCTTCCAATCGTGAATATTGGGTAAGTCAACAGGTATGGTTATTTCGGTCAGGTCTTTAACATCATACAAACCTTTGCCCACTTGCTGGTTGTAAAACTTATTGGTTTTATAAACCAGGTATTGGTGCAATGCCAATTGCCCGCCAATATTTAGCAGGTGAATGTTCAACAACAGCAAGGCTACAATCTTTTTCAATCTGATTTATAGGTATAAAGATATCTAAAGGTGCGACTTATAAATATGTTTTCAAAATTTATTTATAACTATAAGTAAATATTAATATCTATAGATTGAAAAGAGTGTTGAAATTAATCCTGATTATCAGCTGAAAGCAGTAAATATTGAGTATACGCCTGGTTTCCCCTATTGATCATACGTACGCACCGATGAATAACTTTTAATTGCCAGCCTATGTAACTACACCAGATTTGCATGTGTTTTGCAAAGGCTGCTTTATAATCGCCTATTGTTCTTTCTTCTTGAAATTTTCAACCAAAGGGTTAGGGTAATTATCGCTTTGGTCTTCTGCTACGTTATCCAGGCATTTAAAATCCTTTTCAACCAACAGGTACATTTGGTTGCTGTTATTTTCATAGCCAACGCGGTCGGTACTTGTCCATTCAAGCGCCAGGGCGGCGGGCATATATAAGGTAATGGTGTTGTTGTCAAAATCTGCCGTTAAATACTCGCAGATAGTGCGTTGTAGTGCATATTTTAATACCTGGGTGCCAAAATTGGTCGTTTCTTCCAGGTAGCCATCCTTTTCAAAGTTTGCTACATCTGTTTTGGTGAGGCGGTAGCGTAGCGAGTTCCCTTTTATCCTGATTTTCATAACTGTTTAATTGTTAACGTCAACTACATCACCTATAATAATAATAGCCGGATAGGTAAGCTGTTGCGCCGCAGCCATAGCTGCCAGGTTTTTAACCTGCCCCCGTGCTGATTTTTGATGCGGAAGCGATGCATGCTGTATAATAGCTGCCGGTGTATCTCCTTTGCCCGCTGTAGTATAGGCAAGGGCAATCTCGGCCAGTTTTTTCATGCCCATATATATAACTACTGTTGCATTGCTTTGCATGGCGCAGGCCAGGTCGGCCGATAAGCTACCATCTTTTTTGGTTCCTGTAACCATCCAAACGCTTTCGCTCACCAGGCGGTGGGTTAAAGGAATATCCTGGAGGCCCGATGCCTGCATGCTGGTAACGCCCGGTATATACTGGGTAGTTATGCCATGTTGCCGGGCGTAAATTATTTCTTCGAAGCCGCGGCCAAATATAAACGGATCGCCACCCTTTAACCTTACCACATTGCCTTTGGTAAAAGCGTAATGCTTTATCAGCTCATGAATAGTTTCTTGCGGTGTGTAATCGCCATAGGGTTGTTTGCCTACATATACCTTTTCGCAGTCATCTTTGCAAATATCCAACAGTTCTTTATTGGCCAGGTTGTCATATAATACCACATTGGCCTGTTGTAATACCTTATATCCCTTCATTGTTATCAATTCCGGGTCTCCGGGACCTGCTCCAAGTACAAAAAGAACCGGATTTTTAATTGTTTTTTGCATATTTTGAAATTTTGTATCAAAAAACAGGTTTTTAGGCCATTTTATTTTGATGATTTTGTTAAAATGTTAAAATCATTATTTACAATCAATATAAATGATGACATAAATTATATCATTAGCACTAAATTAACAATTAAAACATAAATAAACATGATTTATTTAATAAAAAACTTGAAAAAAATTTTTATTTGCCGTTTTTTTGAGTTATAATTGTGATGTAAATGAAATCAGGGTCGTATTTGATTCATTTAAGTTTGAAAATTGCTTTAACATTTAAAAAATTTCGATATGTCAAAACCAACCATTATTGTTGTAGGCAACGGTATGGTGGGCTATAAGTTTTGTGAGAAGCTTTTAGCCAGATCAACCCAGTTCCAAATAATTGTTTTTGGCGAAGAGCCCCGTCACGCTTATGACAGGGTGCACCTGAGCGAATATTTTAATGGCAAAACTGCCGATGATCTGTCGCTCTCCACTTTATCGTGGTATGCCGACAATGGCATCGCGCTGCATTTGGACGATCCTATCCAGGAGATCAATCGTACCGAAAAAACAATCCACTCGTTAAAAGGCGTTACTTTAAAATACGATTACCTGGTTTTAGCTACCGGTTCATCCGCTTTTGTGCCCGATATTCCGGGGATAGAAAAAGAGGGCGTATTTGTATATCGTACCATCGAAGACCTGGAACTTATAAAGGCCTGCGCGGCTAACGCCAAATCGGGCGCTGTTATGGGCGGCGGTTTGCTGGGCCTGGAGGCTGCCAAGGCTTTGATAGACCTGGGCATTACAGAAACACATGTTATTGAATTTGCGCCGCGGCTAATGCCAAGGCAGATAGATTCGGCAGGCAGCAATATGCTGCAAATGAAACTAAGCCAGCTGGGTTTACACATCCATTTAAATAAAAGTACAGCAGCCATTGTTGGCGATAAAAAAATTCAATCGCTAAAGTTTAATGACGATAGCCAGCTTGCGGTAGATATGCTGGTAATATCTGCAGGTATCCGCCCGCGCGATGAGCTGGCAAAACTGGCCGGCCTGCATGTAGGCACCCGCGGCGGTATTGTGGTGAACGAAAAAATGCAAACCAGCGATGAGCATATTTACGCCATTGGCGAATGTGCCTTATACGAAGGAATGATTTATGGTTTGATAGCGCCCGGTTATGAGATGGCTGATATTGCAGCCGCTCATTTAACCGCGGCCGACAAATCTTTTTATGGGTACGATATGAGTACCAAATTAAAATTAATTGGTGTTGATGTTGCCAGTTTTGGCGATGCCTTTATAACCGAACCCGATTGCCGCACCATTTTGTTTGAAGATACCCACAAAGGAATATACAAACGCATTAACATTACCAATGATGGTAAAAACCTATTAGGCGGTATTTTAATAGGCGATGCAGAGGCATATAATATGCTGCTGCAAACAGTTAATAATAAAATTGTGTTGCCGCCCGATCCGGAAGATTTGATCCTGGGATCAAGGGGAGGTGCCGCAAGCGAGGGCGCCGGCGTAATGAACCTGCCCGACGATGCACTTATCTGCTCATGCGAGGCGGTGACCAAGGGCGCTATTTGCTCGGCGGTAGCCGATGGTGGTGTTGTCAGTATTGATGGTATGAAAAAATGCACCAAGGCCGGTACAGGCTGCGGTGGTTGTGTGCCACTGGTGAAAGATTTAATTGCCGGCACATTGAAAGCCAACGGGCAGTATGTTAAAAATGTAATTTGCGAGCATTTTGACTACTCGCGCCAGGAGTTGTTTGACCTGGTAAAAATAAACAAGCTTAAAAATTACGACCTGGTACTTGACCATTACGGTAAAGGCGACGGCTGCGAAACTTGTAAGCCGGTTGTTGCCAGCATCCTATCGAGCCTGTGGAATGATGTGATTGTAAAACAAGAAGTAATACAGGATAGCAACGACAGGTTTTTGGCCAATATCCAAAAAGGCGGAACTTATTCTGTAGTGCCACGTATTCCCGGAGGAGAAATTACACCTGACAAACTGATAGTAATTGGCCAGGTGGCTAAACGATACGGATTGTATACCAAAATAACCGGCGGCCAGCGTATTGATTTGTTTGGTGCACACCTGAGCGACCTGCCATTAATTTGGGAAGAACTGATAGATGCCGGTTTTGAAAGCGGCCATGCATATGGCAAAGCATTGCGTACAGTAAAAAGTTGTGTTGGTAGTACCTGGTGTAGGTTTGGTTTGCATGATAGTGTAACTTTTGCTATTGAGATTGAAGATAGGTATAAAGGTATCCGTGCACCGCACAAGCTTAAAGGTGGCGTGAGCGGTTGCGTACGTGAATGTGCCGAAGCCCAATCAAAGGATTTTGGAATTATCGCTACCGAAAAAGGCTGGAACCTGTACGTATGTGGCAACGGTGGATCTAAACCACAGCACGCCCTGTTATTGGCTACCGATATTGATAAAGAAACGCTGGTAAAATACCTGGATAGGTTCCTGATGTTTTATATCAAAACCGCCGACCCGCTAACCCGTACTGCAACCTGGCTTAATAAGCTGGATGGCGGAATGAGCTATCTTAAAAATGTAATTGTAAACGATAGCCTTGGCCTGGCCGAGCAGCTTGAAGAAGAAATGCAGGCGCTGGTAAATACTTACCACTGCGAGTGGAAAGAAGTAGTTGAAAACCCGGCCATGCGCAAACGTTTTGCCCACTTTATAAATGCACCCGAAGAGAAAGATCCGACCGCGCAGTTTGAGCCAATGCGCGAACAGGTAAAAGCTAAAGGGTGGTAGGTTTCAAAGTAAAAAATCAAAATTTAAAAGTCAAAAAAAGAAGGCCACATGTTTGATAAGAGCATGTGCGGCTGATAAAAATATAACACAATGGAAACAGCGATAGAAATTAAATGGATACTGGCCTGTTATGTAGATGATGTACCCGAAAACGGCGGATCGTGCGTAAAACATGGCGACGAGCAGATAGCTATTTTTAATTTTACCCGAAGGGGCGAGTGGTATGCAACTCAAAATCTTTGTCCGCATAAACAGCAAATGGCTATTTCGCGGGGAATGATAGGCAGTACCGGCGAAAGCTGCGAGCCGAAGGTTGCCTGTCCGTTTCATAAAAAGGCATTTTCATTACTTACCGGCGAGTGCATTGGTGAAGAGGAACTGGTTATTAAAACCTACCCGGTAAAGGTTGCCGACGGTAAGGTATTTGTGGGCCTTGCCTGAGGGATACCGAAAAAAAAATTAAAGCTAATTAAGGCGGGGATCCAAAAGGGTTGCCGCTTTTTTTATACAAACAGGCGGCCCGTGCCTGCCCGCCTAAAATGCGGTTAGGCTGGGGTGTTACAAGCAATTTAAATATCGAACACTGAATTTTCAATATCGAATAATGAAGGAGAAACCTCGGTGTTGGACATTCATTATTCGATATTATATATACTACTGGTTGGTATCCTGTGTTAAAACGAATAATTTTTCCTGGTTAACAATGCTGATCTTTTTGCCGTTGGTGCTGATGATGTCTTCCTGGGTTAGCTCGTTCACCACCCTGAAAACGGTTTCATAAGTAGCGCCGGCATAGGAGGCCAGGTCCTGGCGGGTAAGTTCAATATCAATATGGCCATCTTTGTTAATGCCAAACTGATCTTTTAGTGATACCAAAGCATGGGCAACGCGGCCTTTAACAGGCATATGTGCCAGGTTGCGCATCTTCTTTTCTGCTTCCTGTAATTCATCAGCAAAAAATAACATCAACTGGTAGGTATATTGGGGGTTTACTTTTAAAGTTGCTTCAAAAAACTCCATATCAACATAACATATAATGCCATTTTCAAGCGCCGTTGCCGAAATAGGGTAATGAGTGGCATGTTTTCCTAACACCCTGTGTCCAAAAATGGCTCCTTTATTGGCAAAACGGATGATGAGTTCCTTATCTGAGCCCCATTTTTTGTGAACTTTCACGTTTCCCTGGTACACAAAATAGATTCCGGTAACCGGATCGCCTTCGCTAAAAATGATCTGTCCTTTCTTAACTTTGAAGTTTTTTCTGTTTGCGGCAATAGCTGGCAACCATTCTTTTATGCAGCTTTTGCATAAAGTACAAGTTTGATTGTCGCATTGGATGTTCTTTTTCATTTAGTGAGTAGTTTCTCTTGTTTTTTATTAAAAATAGTGATAAAAATCGTGTTAATTGTTAAAATTTAATGCGTTTAGGAAGTTTAAGTTGATGAATATTGATTTTTATCGAATTTAATTGCGAATTATTCAATTTTTATCTGCTTGAAAATTATCAAAAACATATTTTGGTAATTTTTAAACCTGTGAAATTTAAAATTTTGATAAAAAATTAATAATTACATGATTTTAATCATAAAAATTTACTTTTCGATGCAAATATTTGCATTTATTCATTAAATACGATATATTTATTAAATTAAATCTGGAATTATTAAAAAAAAGATGTCGCCTATGGTGAAAACAAAAAAAATATAATAAAAAAGCCCTGTCGGGAGGTCGCATTCCGAGACAGGGCCAGTATAGTTTTTAATCGCTTTAACAAATAAAAAACCAATTCAAATGTATAAAAATGTACGTTATAAATTCATAATATTCGCCGTAATTTTAATTTCCGGCATCTTACAAATTAATATTGCAAAGGCCCAGTTTAGCCTGGCAGGGCAATTACGCATACGCGGAGAAGCCCGTGACGGCTATGGTAACCTTGTACCAAAAGGTGCAAAAAGCGCCGACTTTATTTCGCAACGTACCCGTTTAAATTTTGGTTATAAATGGGACCTTTTAACATTTGGCGTTAGCGTCCAGGATATTAGGGTATGGGGGGCTGATGCTTCAACCATATCTGCAGCCGATGGTAACCGCTTCATGTTGCACGAAGGCTGGGCCGAGTTAACCCTGGCCAATAAAGCCGATACTAACGTTAAGTTTAAGTTATTGGATTTGCTTACCTTTAAAATAGGCCGGCAGGAATTAATTTATGATGATTCGCGTCTTATTGGTAACCTCGATTGGCTGCAACAAGCGCGCCAGCATGATATGGCATTATTAAAAGCTGTACATCACGGTTGGCAGGTTGACCTGGGTTTTGCTTACAATCAAAACACAGATGCCAATGGTGTAACCAACACCGGTTATTTGCCAGGTAATTTACCTGCATATATTAAAAATAGTTTAGGTACGCTGGTGCCGCTTCCGGCCGGTATTGTTCCGTTAACTGCAGCAGGAAGCGCGGCCAACAACAGTTCCAAAACCGGCACTCCTTTATTTACAAACCCTGCCGGTACCAATGGGGCAACACAAAACTACAAATCGTTTACCAGTTTGTATATCAGCAAAAAGTTTAATCAAACCAAAATGTCCATATTGTTTTTGAACGACAACTTTGGTAAATACCGCCTCGATTCTGTAGGCAGCGCAACTGCCGGGTATGTATACGGCAGGCGTTTTGTGCCAAATGGCGCAGCTGATACTTATAATTATGGTATTAATAAACGCTACACCTATGGGTTAATGCTTAGTCCTACTATTGGCAATGCCTCGGGTTTTGGCAAAATAGCTATACAGGCTGCCTACTACCGCCAGTCGGGTAACGACAGGGATGGTAAAAAGATGAGCGCGTTCCATTATACTATCGCTGCAACTTATCAAAAAGATCTCTTTAGCATAACCCCTGGTTATGATGTGCTTTCGGGTACTAAAACTACCGATATAGCCTTAAAAAACAACTCATTTGATCCGTTGTATGGCACACCTCACAAGTTTTGGGGCTATATGGATTATTTTTATGCAGGCACCGGATCGCCTAAAGGTGGTTTAAATAACCCTTACATTAAATTTAAATATACCGCCAACACCTTTGCATTAGGTCTGGATCTGCATTCCTTTTCGCTGAACCAGGATATGAAAAAAGCAGATGGGACAACTATTAAAAGAAACCTGGGTAAGGAGGCCGACCTGCAGTTAAGCTATAACATGAACAAGTTTACCAATATTGAATTGGCTTACTCACTTATGAAAGCTACAGATAGTATGCCGTTTGCTAAAGCACAAGCTGTAAACGATGCTACTGCCGCAACCTTTAATAAAACAGGTACCTGGGCTTATGTAATGTTAAAATTTACCCCCGACTTTTTTTACAGCAAACCGGTAGCTATTAAACAATAACTAAATCATTAAAACTTAAAATGCCTGCAATGAATATAAACATACAAAAATATTACAAGCCCATATTATTATGGTGTTTGTGTGCTTTACTTGTGGTAAGCGGCGCTGCTGCCAAACCACCCAAAAAAGTAGTTAAGCTGGGTTTTATCCCGTTAACAGACTGTGCCCCGCTGGTAATTGCAAAAGAAATGGGCTTTTTTGCCAAATATGGTGTTGATGTGCAGTTATCAAAAGAAGCATCATGGGCGGTTATCCGCGATAAAATATTAAATGGCGAACTGGATGCCGCGCACTGCCTGTTTTCGATGCCGTTCTCGGTTTACACAGGTATTGGCGGTAAAGCAGGATCGGAAATGAAAATTGCCATGATCCTGAACAATAACGGCCAGGCCATTACCTTATCAAAAGATTTTTGCGGACTGGTTGGCTTCCGCGACCTGAAAAAGGTAGCCGCTGCCATTAAAGAAGTAAAATCCCGTAAGGAAGTAACCTTTGCCATGACGTTTCCGGGTGGCACGCACGATATATGGCTGCGCAACTGGCTGGCAGCCTGTGGTGTAAATTCAAAATCGGTGGGTATCATCACCATACCGCCGCCGCAAATGGTAGCCAACATGAAAGTGGATAACATGGAAGGCTTTAGCGTGGGCGAACCATGGAACGGCGTAGCGGCAACACAAGGGATAGGCTTTACCCAAATATCCAGCCAGGATATATGGAAAAACCACCCCGAAAAAGCGCTGGTAGCCAACAAGGCTTTTGCCGAAGGCGATAAAGAGGACCTTAAAAATGTAATGAAAGCCATTATTGAAGCCTGCAAATGGCTTGATGTAATGAGTAACCGCAAAAAGGCAGCGCTTTTATTAAGTAAACCCAATTACGTGAATGCCCCGGTACAGGTTATTGAGGCAAGGTTAATGGGGTCGACAGAAATTGGTTGCGACCTGGGCGTGCAAAAATACAAGGATGATTATATGTTGTTTTACAACAATGGCGCGGTAAATACGCCAAAACTATCATACGGTATTTGGTTTATGGCGCAGTACATGCGTTTTGGGATGATCAGTACTGCTCCGGATTATTCGGCTGTAGCGCAAAAAATAATCCTGGATGATTTATATGCCGAGGTTGCCAAAAGCATGGGAGTACCTGTGCAGGAGGATATGAAACCTTTTAAAACCAACCTGGAAACCATTGTTTTTGATCCGAAGAACCCGGCGCCATATATAGCCGGTTCAAAAAAATAGCTATTAAACAGTAAGGGTTTGCCGGCTTGTTTCGGGCCGGCAAACCTTTAAAAAATTGAATGATTATGAAGCAGTTATTTTCAATAAAATCGGCCACATCTGTAATGTATTTCATTGCGGGTATGGTTATCATGGGCGGTATCTGGGCTTTAATAGCCAAGCTTACCAAAGGCGAGATCCCTGCCCCACTGGCTACCTGGACTGTTTTTAAAGAGGTAATACAGCATCCGTTTCAAAACGATGCTGATCAGAAAGGCATAGGCACCAAACTGTTAAGCTCGCTTGGCCGGGTAAGTATTGGTTTTGGCCTGGGCAGTTTAATTGCCATACCCATTGGCTTGGTTATGGGCAGCAGTAAAATAGCCATGCGGATTATTAACCCGATGGTGCAAATTTTAAAGCCGGTTTCGCCATTGGCGTGGTTTCCGTTGGGCCTGGCCATTTTCCAGGACTCGCCAAAGGCCAGCATATTTATGATTTTTATATGCTGCTTGTGGCCAACGCTTATTAATGCAGCGTTTGGCGCATCAAATATTCCGCAAGACCATAAAAATGTGAGTAAAGCATTCGGTTTTTCAAAATGGAAATACCTTACCAAGATATTATTGCCCTTTAGTTTGCCCCATATTGTTACCGGCCTAAGGCTATCAATAGGTATTGCCTGGATGGTAATTGTTGCCGGCGAAATGCTTTCGGGAGGAATAGGCCTGGGCAACTTTGTTTGGGAAGAGGGATTTAACGGAGGAAGCGTAGCAAAAATTTTAGTGGCTATTATAATAATAGGAGTAGTTGGGTCATTGCTGGATAAGTGTTTTACCTGGTTACAGCAAAAATTCTCGTACGCGGTTTAAAAATTAATCATCATTTATTAAAAACTTAATTTTATGAGTAACACGTCAATAATTGCACCACCAGAGGATGACATTACTGCAACTGCTGAAATTATTTTGGAACAAGCCGCCAATGCGCCGGTAAGCATCCAGATAAATAATGTGACAGTTAGTTTTAAAACGCCCAAAGGAATATATACCGCTGTTAAGGAAATTGACTTAACGGTAAAAAAAGGCGAAATAGTAGCGCTGATAGGCCACTCCGGCTGTGGCAAATCAACCCTGATGAGCACCATAAGCGGCATGGTTAAACCAACAAGCGGCGAAGTGTATGCCAATGGCAAAAAAGTAAACTCGCCCGGGCCCGACAGAGGAATTGTGTTTCAAAATTATTCCCTGCTTCCGTGGCTTACAGTTTATAAAAATATTGAGGTAGCGGTTGGCGCTGCTCTTAAAGAGGTGCCTGCTGCAGAGCGGGTTAAATTAGTAGAAACTAATTTAAGGATGGTAAACCTTTGGGAACATAAAGATAAGTTGCCCGGCCAGCTTTCGGGCGGCATGAAGCAACGGGTGGCCATAGCCCGCGCTTTTGCTATCAATCCAAAAATATTATTACTTGATGAGCCTTTTGGCGCGCTTGATGCCTTAACCAAAAGTGCCATGCACGTTGAACTGCTGAAACTATGGAACCTTGATCATCGCGAAAAAACCATTGTAATGGTTACGCATGATATTGAAGAAGCCATTTTTTTGGCAGACAGGGTAGTGGTTATGAACAACGGCCCTGCGGCTACTATAAAAGAAATTGTGGATGTACCGTTACCAAGGCCGCGTAATAAAAAATTTATAGTACATGATCCCATGTATATGGAAATTCACGACCGCTTATTGAATTTACTGATTGATAAATTTTCTATAGACGACGAACTTTAATAATATACCAACCCAAAAAAACGATAGCATGAATACTACAACAATGAAGCAACTTACCAAACTGAATATATTTTCATTAAAGGGCGTGCAGATGCGCACCTTCCACACCACCTGGCTCATGTTTTTTGTGTGCTTTTTTGGCTGGTTTGGCCTGGCGCCATTGATGCCAACCATCCGTGCCGAACTGCATTTAAGCAAAGGGCAGGTAGGTAATACCATCATAGCATCTGTAGCTGCTACTATAATAGCACGCCTTATTATTGGTAAGCTTTGTGATACCTGGGGGCCGCGTAAAACAGCTGTAAGGTTATTGCTTATAGGTTCATTACCCGTTTTTTTAGTGGGTTTGGCGCATGATTATACTTCGTTCCTATTGTTCCGCCTTGCTATTGGCGTAATAGGTTCGTCGTTTGTAATTACACAGTTTCATACATCTATGATGTTTGCACCCAATATTAAGGGTACAGCCAATGCCGTAACAGGTGGCTGGGGTAACCTGGGTGGTGGTATAACTAATATGGTAATGCCGTTAATATTTGCTGCCATAGTTGGTGCAGGTTTTACCAAAGCCGAAGCATGGCGTTACGCCATGATAGTACCGGGTGTAATGATGCTGATTATGGCATTTATATATAGTAAATATACCAAGGATACGCCTAACGGTAACTACGACGAAATAGGGCATACCAAAACCAGTTCTTCAAAAACGGATTGGTCTATTTTGGCCGACTGGCGCGTTTGGGCCTTAACCCTATCATACGCGATGTGCTTTGGAATGGAAATCACCTTTGATAACGTAGCCTCGTTGCACTTTGTCGATACGTTTCATTTGTCGCAAAGCTCTGCTGGTTTTTGGGCGGGTATTTTTGGCTTCATGAACATTTTTGCCCGCGCGTTGGGTGGTATCGTATCTGATAAGGTTGGCGGTAAATTCGGCATGCGCGGTAAAGGTTTGCTGCTTGCGGGTGTATTGCTATTAGAAGGTGCCGGCCTTGTCCTGTTTGCCAACTCCGGCAACCTTACGGCCGCTATTATTTCTATGCTTTCATTCGCGCTGTTCCTAAAAATGTCAAATGGTGCTACTTATGGTATTGTGCCGTTTATCAACAGTAAAAATGTAGGTATGGTGAGCGGTATAGTTGGCGCGGGTGGCAACCTGGGTGGTATGCTGTTCGGCTTTTTATTTAAATCGTCTACCATTACTTATGTACAGGCATTTACCTATATCGGCATCGCTGTTATGGTAGTATCTGTAATTGTATTGATCACCCGTTTTCAAAAACAAACAGTATCAAAAGAAGTTGAAGAGCCGCTGGTTGCGGTAGCTTAATTAAGCTTAAAGCAGAAAGCTAAAAGCTTTTTAGCTTCAATTACAAATAAAAGCAGAATCGCTTAAAGCCTTTGGCCTTAAGCCTTCTGCTTTCAGCACAAAAAAAATGTCGATAAATAAACGCTCTGTTAATACATTAAAAAGTACCTGCTGTTACTGCGGGGTGGGTTGCGGCGTTGTTATTAATAAAGAGAAAAATGGCAGCATCACTTTAGAGGGGGATAAAGATTATCCTGTAAATAAGGGGATGCTATGTAGTAAAGGGCTTAACCTGCACTACACTGCCAATGATAAAACCGACAGGCTGTTGTATCCGCAAATGCGTTATAACAAGAGCATGCCTATGCAAAGGGTAAGCTGGGATGATGCGTTGGAGCGTACCGCGGCCGTTTTTAAAACTTTCATCAACAAATACGGGCCCGATTCGGTGGCGTTTTATGCTTCGGGGCAATGCCTTACCGAGGAGTATTACGTGGTGAACAAGCTGATGAAAGGCTTTATAGGCAGTAATAATATTGATACCAATTCGCGCCTGTGCATGAGCAGCGCAGTAGTAGGTTACAAAGTGGCGTTGGGAGAAGATAGCGTACCGGTTTGTTATGACGATATTGAACTGGCCGATTGCTTTTATGTTACAGGCGCCAACCCGGCCTGGTGCCACCCCATATTATGGCGACGGGTTGAGGCCCACAAAGCCGCAAACCCGGATGTTAAAATTATAGTGGTTGATCCGCGGGCTACAGATACCTGCAGCATTGCCGATTTGCACCTGCAGCTAAATCCCGGTACAGATATTACGCTTAACCACGCCATTGGCCGGGTATTGATAGAAAATGGAGACATTGACGTTGACTTTGTAACCAAACATGCAGATGGTTTTGAGCAGTACAGCAAAATAGTATTTGAACGCACACTGGCCGAATCGGCCCGGATATGTGGGGTAAGCGAAAGCGACATTCACCTGGCTGCCAAATATATCGGCGAGGCCAAAGGTTTTATTACCATGTGGACGATGGGCTTAAACCAAAGTTCTATCGGCGTAAATAAAAATTTAAGCCTGATAAACCTCAATTTAATAACGGGCCATATTGGTAAACCAGGCTCGGGACCTTTATCATTAACCGGGCAGCCAAATGCCATGGGCGGCCGCGAGGTAGGTGGCCTGTCCAACCTGCTGCCTGCTCACCGTAACCTGGCCAACCCTTTGCACCGGGAAGAGGTACAAAAGTTTTGGGGCGGTACGCAAATAGCCGCCAAGCCGGGCCTTACCGCCACCGAAATGTTTGAAGCCCTGAACGATGGCCGTTTAAAAGCCATCTGGATCATGTGCACCAACCCGTTAACCAGCTTACCCAATGTACGCCTGGCCGAGGAGGCGCTCAAAAAAGCAAAGTTTGTGGTGGTACAGGAAATAAGCAACAAGCCCGAAACCCTGGCTTATGCCGATGTGATACTCCCCGCAGCGGCCTGGGCCGAAAAGGAAGGCACCATGACAAACTCCGAGCGCCGCATCAGCTATCTGAATAAAATATTGGATCCTCCAGGTGAAGCCATTCCGGATAGCGAGATCATTTGCCGCTTTGCAAAAAAAATGGGTTACAAAGGTTTTGATTTTAAAAACGCCGCCGAAATTTATACCGAACACGCCAAACTTACCGCCAAAACCAATATCGATATCAGTGGGCTAACCTACGAGATCATCAAGCAACAGGGATCGGTGCAATGGCCTTATAAAAAACGGAATGTAACTATAGGTACCCCCCGCCTGTTCACCGATAGAAAATTTTATACCGAAAACGGGAACGCCCAAATCAGCGCTGTTCCGGATACCCTCACCAGCGAAATGCCTGATGAGGATTTCCCATTTATCCTCACCACCGGCCGCATCCGCGATCATTGGCATACCATGAGCAAAACGGGTAAGGTAAACAAGCTTAACCAGCACATTAAGCAATCGTTTATGGAGATAAACCCGCTTGATGCTGTTGCGTTAAACATACAGGACGGTGATGTTACCATTATTAAATCCCGCAGGGGCGAGGTGAATGTGAAGGCAAAAATATCGCCGGAAATAAAGCAAGGGGTTGTTTTTGTGCCCATGCACTGGGGTAAAATACTCAATAACGATTTGCACCGCATCAATAACGTTACCAATGATGCGGTTGATCCGATGTCGAAAGAGCCGGATTTTAAGTATTGCGCGGTAAGCGTTCAAAAATATAAAAAACCTTTTCAGCGCATTGTAGTGGTAGGAGCGGGTGCAGGCGCGCACGGTTTTGTACGATCATACCGGGAATTGAATAAGGATGATGAGATAACCATTTTTAGCAAAGAAGAGTATCCTTTTTATAACCGCGTAATGCTGCCCGATTACATCAGCGGCGAACAAAGCTGGGAACAGCTGATAAAAATGACCGATGAGGAGGAACCTGAATTTAAGATAAGATTATTACGCGGTGTTAGCATCGAAAAAATAGACCGTGCCAATAAATATGTGCTGGATAGCCGTGGGGTAAAAACCTATTACGATGTGTTGTTGCTGGCTACAGGCAGCCGGGCGGCCATCCCTAAAAACGTACCTTCTTTGCAGGGTATTTTCAGCATGCGCAGCCGTAACGATGCCGATAACTTTAAAAAGCATATGCCCAAAAATGGGCATGTGGTTATTGTGGGCGGTGGTTTACTGGGTTTGGAGATGGCAGCTTCCCTGCGCGAAATGGGGATCACGATCACCATTATTCAGCGTACGTCAAGGTTTTTGAACCGCCAGCTGGATGAATTGGGCAGTCGTTTGCTGCATGAGGAAATGGCCGACCAGGGTTGTGATATTTTTTATGATGACGAGGTACAGCTGTTTTACGGTCGTAATAAACTAACGGGCATCGGTCTTAAAAGCGGTCGCAAAATTGATTGCGACGCCATGATATTGGCTATCGGTACAACCCCCAACCTGGAGATTGCCAAAGATTGCGGCCTTGACATTAAACGCGGAGTTATTGTAAACGAGCGGTTACTCACCAGCGACCCTAACATATATGCCATTGGCGAAATTGCCGAATTTAATGGCACGCTGTATGGTATTACCGCCGCCGCAGAGCAACAGGCCGCTGTAGTTGCCGGCTACATGAATGGCGATATTGGCAGCTACTATAAAGGCAGCCTGTTCATGAATATTATTAAAATTCATGGCTTTGATTTATGCAGTATTGGCTTATCAGAGTGCCCGGATGATAGGGAGTACGAAGAGATAGTATTTATTGATAAAGCCAAACGCTATTATAAAAAATGCATTATTCACCAGGATAAACTGGTAGGCACTATTTTGATTGGCGATAAAGGCGAATTCCAGGAATTTAAGGAGCTGATAGCCAACAAAACCGAACTGAGCGACAAGCGGCTCAAGCTGTTGCGCAGTGGCAAAACCGCCGAACCTGTTTTGGGTAAACTGGTATGCAGCTGCAATAATGTGGGTGCCGATAACATACGCAATAAAGTGGCCGCCGGCTGTACCCAACTGGCCGATGTTTGCAGCCAAACCGGCGCAGGAACAGGCTGCGGATCATGCAGGCCGGAGGTGAAACGCCTGTTAGAAGAGGTTTTGCAACAGCAATTAATAAAGGTATAAGCAGATGGAAAAAAAGCAACTGATTAAAATAAACCTGCCAGGTGGCGTAGCTTCTGCCGGCGATTTTTACGAAATGCTTATCATTGCGCAAAATGCAGGCGCCGGGCAAATTCGGTTTGGGAACAGGCAACAACTTTATTTTGAGGTAGGTGCCGACCAGTTGGAAGACCTTGAGTTTGATATGCTGGGCGCTGGAATTGACCATGAAATTAATAGCGACCAGTTTCCCAATATCACCAGCTCCTATATCGCTGACGGGATTTTTAACCACGAAAACTGGTTGAAGGAAGGGGTTTATAAAGACATTTTCGACTTGTTTGATTATCAGCCCGAACTGAAGATAAACCTGGTTGATAGTAACCAAACCTTTGCCCCCTTTTTTACCGGCAATTTTAATTTTATCTCTTCGCCGGTAAGTAATTACTGGTATTTGTATATCAGGTTTCCTAAAACCAATATCCTGTATTGCTGGCCTGTGTTGGTTTATTCGGATGATATTCCGGCCATGTGCAAGGCAGTGCAGCAGGTAATATTTGCCAATAAGCCACTGTTTTACGACCAGTCCGAAGTTAATGCCGATTTGTTGTATCAACTGGTGGCCGCCAATAACCAGTTTGTTATCCAGCAGATAGATCAGCCACTAAATATTCCAGATTTTCAATTGCCGTATTATGAAGGCTTTAATAAACAAGGCAATAAACACTGGCTGGGAATTTACAGGCGTAATGAACTATTTGATATTGAGTTTTTAAAAGAAATTTGTAACCTGTGTATGCAGACCCGGGTTGGACAGCTGTATATAAGCCCGTGGAAATCATTACTGGTTAAAAACATCGAGGCCAAACACAGGCCGTTGTGGGGCAACCTGCTCAATAAATACCGGGTAAACATACGACATGCCTCAAATGAATTGAACTGGCAGGTAGAAGACCTTTGCAGCCAATGCCTTGACCTGAAACAGCAGCTGGTACGCGAATTTGAGGAAGCCGACTTGCGGACATATCGACTCAGCTTCGCCATTAAACGATCGCCAAAATCTGGGATCTACGGCTCCATCATGATCCGCGAGCGTAATCCCGATGAGTTTGAAATTGTGCATACCCGCGATTTTAACCACAATACCCGCGAATTTGTGGTGTATAAACAAGGTGTGGCCAAAATAGAGCTGGGTCGCCATTTGATTGCGCTTTGCGATTTGTTTTATGAGCAGCAGAGCAGTATAGTTCAATCGGCCACGGTTGCAGGCAGGGATGACGTTAACAAGCCGGTTAATCAAAAAGTAGTGCACCAATGTAAAAACTGCTTCACTATTTACGACGAAGCATATGGCGACGAACTAAACGGACTGTCGCCTGGCGTACCCTTCATTGGCCTAAAAAGTTTTGAATGCCCTACCTGCGGTGCCGGTAAAGAAGATTATAAGGAGCTGGTTTGCGTGGTGTAGCTGATCGCTTTGTTTTCTCATATGATGAGTGATGATCTGTTAGGTAGCTTTGTAATTAAAAAATCGTCCCATTCCCGGCAGCCGAATTAATTCAATGGTTTTAACGCCACCAATCGCCTGAATTAAAAATATTAACCACCGGTAGTGTACCACCCCGTACCAGGGCGTCTCACCCCGTGCCGGTACACACAGTTTGAGGTTAATTTACTTCTCCCTCCCCTGTCCTCCCCAAGGAAGTAATCGCATGTTCCCTCCCTTTTTTTCTCGTCTTCCCAACACCTTTTCCTGCAACCCCTCACCCAATCAACTATTCACCATTCACCACTCACTATTTAACTACCAATCAGGTAGATTATCTAAAAAAATGTGCATATTTGGGGTTCAAAATTTATTATTTAACAAATTAACACACAATGAAAGTCGCAGTAGTAGGTGCTACTGGCTTAGTAGGCACCAAAATGTTGCAGGTTCTGGCAGAACGCAACTTCCCCGTTACAGAATTAATTCCCGTAGCTTCCGCAAAAAGTATTGGTAAAGAAATTACTTTTAAGGGTAAGCAGTTTAAGGTAGTTTCTGTTGAGGATGCGATTAAGATGAAGCCGGACGTTGCAATTTTCAGCGCCGGCGGCAGTACTTCATTGGAGCAGGCGCCACTTTTTGCGGCAGCAGGCACTACAGTTATTGATAACTCATCGGCCTGGCGCATGGACCCAACCAAAAAACTGGTTGTACCCGAAGTAAATGCCGATGTGCTAACTGCAGAGGATAAAATTATTGCCAACCCAAATTGCTCAACCATACAAATGGTAGTGGCGTTAAAACCATTGCACGATAAATATAAAATTAAAAGGGTGGTTGTATCTACCTATCAATCGGTAACCGGCACCGGCGTAAAAGCAGTTGACCAGTTGTTTAACGAGCGTAAAGGTATTGATGGCCCCAAGGTTTACCCTTACACTATCGACCTGAACGTGATCCCTCAAATTGACGTGTTTACCGACAACGGTTACACCAAAGAGGAAATGAAAATGATCCTGGAAACCAAAAAGATCATGGGCGATGACAGCATTAAAGTTACAGCTACTACAGTACGCATCCCGGTTATGGGCGGCCACTCAGAATCTGTAAACATTGAGTTTTTACATGATTTTGATTTGGGCGAAGTACGGGAGCTATTGGCAAACTCGCCGGGTATTGTAGTGGTTGATGATACCGCCAACCTGAAATACCCAATGCCGCTTGACGCACACGATAAAGACGATGTTTTTGTTGGTCGCTTACGCCGTGATGAAAGCCAGGACAATACCTTAAACTGCTGGATAGTATCAGATAACCTGCGCAAAGGCGCTGCTACCAATGCCGTGCAAATTGCAGAGTATTTAGCGGCCAAGCATTTGATTGGCGCGCCGGTTGAAGCATAGGTATTAGTGAGTAGTTGATTGGGTGGATTAGGTGAATGGTTTTAATCGCTTGGTTAACTCAATCAACCACTATCCTGATCAACATAAAACTTAAAAAAAGGATAGGGATAGTCGTTTGATTATCCCCTTTTTTTATGTAAAAGCTCTCCTCTTAAAACGGCTAGCCCGGCCCGTTAGTTAATCGCTGCCTCATAATTAAGTAAAAAGATGTTTATTAACATAATTTAACTGTACATCTACGTTAACATATTGTGTTTAATAGCGTCATTTGTATTTCAATTACATTATTTTATTTCACAATGAAAACTAAGATAATTATAGCAGCCGTTACAATTTTGGGTGGTTTGTACAGCGGTGCGGTTAGCGCGCAGCAAACCGCCTTGCTTGCCGATCAAAATCCGCGATATAGGGAAAGCCAGGCTAAATACGCGCGCGGAGCAGATAGCCAGACAAGCTTACAAGGCACAACCATACAGGATACCTACAAAGCTTATGACTGGTATGAGGCCAAGCTGGAGCGCCGCCGTCAAAACCGCGAGTGGAGGCACCAGGAACGCATGAATGGCAACTTTGACTATGCGCCATCATGGGGCCTTTATGATAACTACTATTCGCCGTCAATTAACTTTGGCTTTGGAAACCGCTGGGGGCGCGGGTACCGGGGAGGCCGGTCTAATATCGGAATTGGTTTCGGCTGGTAATAAACAGCAATCGCACAATCTAACTATCATAATTTAACAACATACTATCAATGAAATTTAGTAGCATTTTAACAGTTGCCGCGCTTGCGGCGTCCACATTTTTTGCGGCCTCATGCTCCAGGCAGGTAACCCGTGTTAGCACCGATCAAACTATAGATGTAAGTGGCAACTGGAATAACAGTGATTCAAGAATGGCCGCCGAAGAACTGACCGGCAAAATATTAGGCTCAAGCTGGATAGAAACCCATCAAGCCGATCACCAGGGTAAAAAACCGGTGGTTATTGTGGGCTTTGTTCAAAATAAAAGCCATGAGCATATTGATGCCGAAACGTTTTTAAAGGATATTGAAAGCTCATTTATTCAAACCCAAAAAGTACGTTTGGTACTGGGTGGCAAAAAACGCGAACAGCTGCGTGCCGAAAAAGCCGACCAGCAAACTAATGCCACAGTATCAACCATGAAACAGTTTGGTTTAGAAAATGGCGCCGACTATATACTGCAAGGTTCTATAAATTCAATAGTCGACTCTCATAAACGTCAAAAGGTTGTTTACTACCAGGTAAACCTCGAGCTTACCAATATTCAAACAAACGAAGTGGTCTGGATTGGTGAGAAAAAAATAGCCAAATACGTAAAAAATTAAAGCAAGTTGCCCCTCAATGTGCTATGGCGCATTAAGGGGCCTGCATTTTATAATGATAAACATACGCAGGTATTTTTTTAGTGCATCATCTGTTATCGGGATGATGTTTTTTTTATTGGGCTGCACAACCTATAACCAAAGCCTTACGCCTTATTACAAAAATGTGTATGCCGGTAACTATGCCCAGGCCGAAAAAGACCTGGATAATAATGGCCTTATCCAAAAGCCACGCAATAAACTCCTGTACCTGATGGAAAAAGGCAGGGTAGCACACCTTAATGGCCAATACGAGTTAAGCAACAAATACTTTAACAATGCCGATCAGTTACTTGATAGCGGGTTAAACGGCGTGGCCGATGCGGCTGTTGGTTTGCTGGTTAACTCCATGTCGCAAACCTATAAGGGCGAAGATTTTGAAAAATTCATGGTCCATTATTACAAAGCGCTAAATTACCTTTACTTGAATAATGTAGAAGATGCCATTGTTGAGGCGCGCCGCATTACCCTGCAGGCGCAGGAACAGGGCGATAAATTTAACAATAAAGACAACCGCTACTCCAACGATGCCTTTGCGCTGATGTTCCAGGGCATGCTTTATGAACGCAATAACGACGTTAATAATGCCTTTATATCCTACCGTAATGCTGCCGAGATCTATTTAAAAAGTCCTGATCAAACGTATTATGGCACGCCAATGCCGCAGGGACTAAAGGAGGATGTGATAAGGACCGCCATGCTGAATGGTTTTACTACCGAGGCAGATCAGTTTGAGAAAACATTTGGTATTCCATATACCCCTGGTAAACCTGCCGAAGGTGGTGAGTTGATTTTGTTTTGGGAAAACGGCCTTGCACCGGTTAAAACACAGGAAGATTTGTTTTTTAGCCTGGTAAGGCACAGTGATGGTGGGTTGTTTTTTGTTAATGGTGCAGGTTTAGAAATCCCCTTTAATTATAGCGGCGACAGGAATAGGGTGAACCTGAAATCTGTAGAAAGTTTGCGGGTAGCTTTCCCAAAGTATATTGCCCAAGCGCCTTATTATTTAAGCGCCAGCATCAGTGCCAATGGCCAACAAATAAGTTTGGAAAAAGCCGAAGATATTAACGAGTTGGCTTTTAAAACGCTGCAACAGCGCACTTTAAAAGAATTGGGCAAAGTGCTTTCCAGGCTTGCCGTGAAAAAAATGGCCGAATATGGCTTACGTGCCGCAGCCACAAGCGATGGTAAAACAAATGGCCTTTTAGAAGGGCTTGGATATGGTGTACAACTTTACAGCCTGTTATCTGAAAAGGCCGATACCCGTAACTGGCAATCGCTTCCATCTACCATATCTTACGCCCGTGTGCCACTGCAAAAAGGGGCTAACAAGATAAGTATAGCCTTAAAAAATACACAAGGCGTTGCCGAAACCAAAACAATTGAGATACAAGGCAACGGAACCATGCAGTTTTATAATTATGCAACGTTGAGGTAGGGCAAGCAAATTGGTTGAATGAATTGAGTTACAACGAAACAACGGAAATGTTAAAATTTAGAACACGGGGATGTACATATAATTACATTGTCTATAAATTCAACGGAGATATTTTATAAAGGCGAAAAGCAAAAACCAAGTAATAGTTATAAATTTCAACTATTATTTATAATTGCACGCTATTTTTACTAACTTGTTACCAATGAAAGCCCTTAAGCTCGTCGTTGTTTTTTGCAGCTGTTTTATCACGGCTAATCTATCTGCCCAAACTGTCAGCAGTCCCCAGGCTATTGAGGCCGATCTGCTCCGCATTTTTAACCGGGTAAATTATTATGGCAACCACAAAAAGGAATGGAAGGCTGTTGATTCGCTCAAAAAGATGAACAGCATTTTTGCTTTCAAACTTAAATATTACACATCCAAATATCCCTTTACCATCAATTTAAAGTTCACCTCATTAGTGAAAGCGCGCCTGGTTATCGCCACTTCGGCCGATGGCATGTTCCGAACTTATTCCTGGGACACCCGGCTGGGCAACAGTAGGTATGATTTTGATAACATATTGCAATACAAGGTTAACGGCAAAACATTATCGCTGTTAAAAATGGATGCGCCTGGCAAGGAAGCTTACTGGTTCCCGAAGATTTATACCTTTACGGCCAATAACAAAACCATGTACCTGGCCGTGTACAATTCGGTAATGTCGGCCAATAAGGCCGGGCAGGGCATCCGGGCTTATGCCATTGAAAAAGGTGTATTGAATGGTCGCGTACCTATGGTAAAAACCCCTACAGCTGTATTAAGCCGCCTGTATTATGAATACAACCTGCAATCGGTAGCCGACTGGGATACTTTTCCGAGCATCACCTTTGATAAGGCCACACAAACTATCCATACCCCGCTGGTTGATTACAAAGGCAATATGACCCGTAAGTTTATCACCTATAAATTTACCGGAAGGTTTTTCGAGAAAGTAAAGAGTTAGCGCCGGGGCCTTTTACTATCTTTGAGATGTAAATTATGATCTCATTCGCCCACCGTGTTTTTATGGAAGTTGCTGCCAATTTGAGTTTCTCAAAGGCTGCACAGGTGCTGTTTGTAACCCAGCCAGCCATAAGCAAGCATATTAAGGCTTTGGAAGATCAGTATAAAGTGCCCTTGTTTGAGCGCAAAGGCAACAGCATCCTGCTTACCGAAGCAGGCAATAAGCTGAACGAATACCTGCAGCAAGCTACCGAAATTGAGCGCAAAATTGAATATGATTTGTCGGTACTCAGTAACCTGTCGCAGGCGGCGGGCCATTTGCGGCTTGGGGCCAGTACTACCATAGCACTCTACATTTTACCATCTATACTGTCGGGTTTTCAGCGGGAGTACGCCAATGTTGATGTACAGCTGGTAAATCGTAACTCCGAATATATCCTGAATGCCCTGCTAAACCACGAGGTTGATATCGGCATCATCGAGGTTGACAATAAGCTCACAACGGTATCCTACAAGCCCTTTATGAGCGATGAAGTGATCCCGGTATGCTCGGCAAAAAGTCCGCTGGCCGGTAAATCGTTAACTTTAAAGCAGTTTGTAAAAACCCCCCTGGCCGTACGCGAGCGGGGTTCGGGTACGCTAAACGCGGTTTTAAAATCGCTGTCGGCGCTGCATATAAAACCGGCCGATCTATCGGTAAAAATCCGCCTTGGCGGCACCGAAGCACTTAAAAACTTTTTACTGGCCGATCAGTGCCTGGGTTTTATGCCCCGTCCCTCCATCATCCGCCAGCTGGCCGAAGGCGACCTGGTTGAAGTACCCATCGAGGGCCTTAAAATTACCCGCGATTTCTTTTTCATCCGAAGAAAAGGGACAGAAGACTACGGTTTGACGAGTAATTTTATCAATTATGCATTGGGGCATATAGCTGATAAATAGCACCTTAAAACTTTCCTTTTATTATTTAAAAATATCTGAAACCATCAGCTCGCTGATCTGTATTTATATTGCAGTTAATTTATATAATTTATAATTAAAAAATGCAATTATGGCAAGTTTAAATGATCGTAAGGTAGCTATCCTTACCGAAGAAGGATTTGAGCAGGTTGAATTAACAAGCCCAAAAGCAGCCCTGGAAGCAGCCGGGGCAACAGTGCACGTAATATCGCCAAAAGCAGGCAAAATAAAAGCCTGGGACAAAACCAATTGGGGTATTGAAATTAATGTAGATAAACAACTGAGCGAAGTAAGTCCCGATGATTATGATGCATTGGTTTTGCCCGGCGGCGTATTAAACCCGGATAAATTAAGGCAAAATAAAGATGCGGTGGCATTTGTATCGGCATTTTTAGACGAAGGCAAGCCGGTAGCAGCTATTTGCCACGGTCCTCAATTGCTGATTGAAACAGGGTTGATCAGCGGTCGTCGCCTTACTTCGTACCCATCCTTAAAAACCGACCTGATAAATGCCGGAGCGGATTGGGTTGATGAAGCAGTCGTGGTCGACAATGGCCTGGTAACCAGCCGTACCCCTGCCGATCTGGATGCCTTTAACCGCAAAGCCATTGAAGAAATTGGCGAAGGCGTGCATCACGGGGCTTAAACCCGATATGATTAAGATAAGCACAAATAATATCGAATAATGAATGTTGAATCTCCAATACCGAGGTTTTACTTCATTATTCGATATTGGACATTCAGTGTTCGATATTTAAATCGTTTATAATTCCTTGATACTTTAATGTTTGTTGCCAAAACCAAATTCGCGGTAAGTATCGGGCATGGAGCCGTTATTGGTAAAAGCGAAGGTATAGGTGGTTCCCCAGCTTTCAAAATCGGCGTTTTTATCTTTTGATGCTTCAATGTGAACCGAGCTGAGCATATAAATGCCTTCGCGGCTTAGTTTGAAAAAGATAAGCCCGTTACTATCGGCACTTAGTTTTTGAGGGTAAACGTTACCATTTATGGTTTTTACGTATAAAATTACAACGGCTTCTTTTAATGGCTTACCATGAAAAAGAACTTCGGCCGTCACATCATCACCATAGTCGGATTTATAAGGGTTTTGTTTGATAACAATTTCGTAATCCTCGTTCAGGGGTTTATCAAAATCCCGGTCGTTTGGTTTATCAACAGATACCAGCGTTTTTAAAAAACGGGTTGTTTTTTCTACAAAATATTGCTGGTTGTTGGCTTTTGCTTCTTCGGCAATCTGGTCAAGGCCTTCGCTGTTCAGGTATTTCAAAAATTTGTTCCTTTCCGATTCCACATTCTCGCTTTTAATAACCTCAATGGTGGCCAACCCCGGGCTTTCCAGCTTATAATTTAATATGTTGGATGCGGTATCTTTTGGTAATTTGCTTAAATCTGTCTGCTTTTTGCCTTCGTACAATACAAATTTGGAGATCTTGGCGCCATCGTATTTGTATTCTCCCTCTTTTGCAAATTCGTTGCCGCTTAATAGGTGCAGGTTAATATTATCGCCTTTTTTCATGTAGAAGCTTCCGGGCAATAAAAAGAAATCTTGCGCGTAGGCCGTAAAACCAATAATCAACAACAGGGCCACTAATAAATATACAAATCGTTTCATGTTTTTTGTTAGGATTACCAAACATACAAAGTTTAAGTCGAAAATATTGTTTTTTGCCTTGGTTGATAGCTTTGCCATTTAAAAACTTCATTAGTTTTACCTTATGATTTTTGATCGTAAAAACCTTGATAACGACACGTTACTGTCTTTTTACAGAAAACTGTTGCTGCCACGCATGGTCGAGGAGAAGATGCTCATCCTGTTAAGGCAGGGGCGCATTGGCAAATGGTTCTCGGGTATAGGGCAGGAGGCCATTGCCGTAGGCAGTACCCTGGCCATGGCCCCTGATGAATATATTTTGCCCATGCACCGCAACCTGGGTGTTTTTACAACGCGCAATATCCCGCTTTCGCGCTTAATGGCGCAATGGCAGGGCAAACCCTCGGGCTTTACCAAGGGGCGCGACAGGTCTTTTCATTTCGGCACGCAGGAATATAAGATCATCGGGATGATATCGCACCTGGGGCCACAGCTGGCGCTGGCCGATGGCATAGCGCTGGCCGATGTATTGTCCAATAAGCATAAAGCCACCCTGGTTTACACCGGCGAAGGCGCCACCAGCGAAGGCGATTTTCATGAGGCCTTAAACATTGCCACGGTGTGGAACTTGCCGGTTATTTTCCTTATCGAAAACAATGGTTACGGGTTATCAACCCCAACCAACGAGCAATACCACTGCAACCAGCTGGTTGATAAAGCCGTAGGCTATGGCATGGAAGGCCGCCGCATTGATGGCAACAATATTTTAGAGGTTTACCATACCATAACGGACATTAAAAACAGTATCCGCGAAAATCCGCGCCCGGTTTTGCTGGAGTGCATGACTTTCAGGATGCGCGGCCACGAGGAGGCTTCGGGTACTAAATACGTACCACAAAACTTGTTTGAGTGGTGGGGCGCAAAAGACCCGTTGGCCAATTTTGAGAAATATTTATTAAGTGAGCGCGTGCTTTTACCCGAATGGATCCCATTGATCAGGAAGGAGTTTATCACGCTTATCGAATCGGAATTTGAAAAGGTTTACAGCGAAGCTGATATAGTACCGAATATAGAAATTGAGGTAAACGATATGTACCGGGTTTACCGTTTCCCGGCAGATCAGCCACCGGCAGTCCCGGCAACCAATAAACGATATATAGATGCTATTAGCGACGGCCTGCGCCAGGGGATGCGCAAATACCCCAACCTGGTAATTATGGGGCAGGATATTGCCGAGTACGGCGGTGCTTTTAAAATAACCCAGGGCTTTGTAGAAGAGTTTGGCAAAGGCCGGGTGCGTAACACGCCCATTTGCGAATCGGGCATTGTAGGCGCTGGTATGGGGCTGGCGCTTAATGGCTATAAGGCCATTGTTGAAATGCAGTTTGCCGATTTTGTTACCTGCGGATTTAACCAGATTATTAATAACCTGGCCAAAACCCATTACCGCTGGGCGCAGGCCGTTGATATGGTTGTACGCATGCCTACCGGTGCAGGTACTGGCGCGGGGCCTTTTCACTCGCAAAGTAACGAGGCCTGGTTTACTAAAACCCCGGGGCTAAAGGTGGTTTACCCCGCCTTCCCGGCCGATGCCAAGGGCCTGCTGCTGTCGGCAATTGACGACCCCAACCCGGTCATTTACTTTGAGCATAAATACCTGTACCGCAGCATAAGCGGCGAGGTGCCGGATAATGATGTGCTGATAGAAATTGGTAAAGCCAATATTGTACAACAAGGCGAAAAAGCTACCATCATCACGTTTGGTTTGGGCGTTCACTGGGCGCTGGAGTATGCGGCCAAACATCCTGAATTATCCTTAGAGATCATCGATTTACGCAGCCTGCTGCCATGGGATAAGGAAACGGTAGAGCGAAGTGTGCAAAAAACAGGCCGTGCACTGGTATTACATGAAGATACCCTCACCAGCGGCTTTGGCGCCGAAATAGCGGCCCATATTGCCGAACATTGCTTTAAATACCTGGACGCACCGGTAATGCGCTGCGGCAGCCTGGATACAGCCATCCCGATGAACAAGGCGCTGGAAGACCAATTTTTAGCGAAAGCAAGACTTGGGGAAATGATGGAGAAACTACTGGGATATTAATTTTTTGTAAATTGATAACTATTTGACTGTCAACGCCAAGGTGTTCCATGTATGGAAATGCTAAATTGTTAAAGAGTTGATTATCAATACAAAGGCGTTCCAGGGCGTTCCGGGCGCTCCAGGCGTTTCAGCGGAACGCAGCAAGCATCATTTACAAAAAATCTTGACTCTTGATTCTTACCTCTTGACTCTATCCCCCCTACTTCCACTTTAAACTCTTGATCAAAACCTCAACATCTTTTTTAATAAAGGTTAAGGCAGGCTGAACCGAGTCAAGCCGTGGCTCGTTGTTAAAGTAAAGCGCTCCACGTAGGTAATTTTTTGTACTATCCGTAAGGAAAAACTGGGCCGAGGATGCCGCGTTGCCGTCAATGGTATAGTAAATGCCGTATACCTTACGCTCGGGATAGGCAATAATGCCCTCATCAATAGATGTAGCCTTTATGGTATGCTTAAAAGCGAAGGTGCGGGCATCTTCGGTTAACTGATTAAATTCTTTTTTGGTGCTTACCGGCTGATAGCTCAAATGCAGTGTGGCATGAAAATCAGGAAATTGCATGTTTACCCAGCAGGGCTTTGCATTGCTGCTCCGGTCGGGCTCAATAACGGCGTATTTGGGGTAAGTAAAACTATAGGGGCAGCCGCCGGTATATTCCCGGTATTCCTTTTTTGGGAAAACAATGCGCGAGTAACCACGTGGCTTGGGCGAGTAATCATGATTACCGCCGCAGGCTGCAAAAAAAAGCAGCGCCAAAGCTATTAATGCGACGTATCTCATACGCGCAGGTCTTTAGTGTTCCATATCTCCCACGATTTTTCGGCCTGTAGTACCAGCATTTCATAACCGTTTTTGGTGGTGGCGCCTCTTTCGCGGCCTTGTTTTAAAAACAGGGTTTCCTCGGGGTTGTAAATCAAATCATACAGTAAATGCTCATCGGTAATGGCTTCGTAGGGTATTGGCGGACATTCATCAATATTTGGCGATGTGCCTACCGGTGTAGTGTTGATAATGATTTTATGTTGTTTAATATGGTGCGGCGTCAGCTCGCTAAACAGCAAATGATCGGGATGTGGTTTGCGGGTAACCGTTTTGTAAGTGATGCCCATATTTTCCAATACGCACCTTACCGCTTTTGCCGCGCCGCCATCGCCCAAAACCAATGCCTCATCGTTGGTATTATTAATGAGTGGCTTTATCGACATCTCGAAACCATATAAATCGGTATTATAACCTTCCAGCCTGAAATCGTGCCCGGTTACGCCAACTTCGCCTGTAAATGCTGCCTGCAGGGGGCTTTCAGCACTAATGCAAATACAGTTTACGGCGCCTGCCGTACGGGCATCGTGCTCAATCCAATCCAGGTATGGTATAATGGCAACTTTATGGGGAATGGTAACATTCAAGCCAACCAGGTTAGGATTTTCGTCAAGCAAATCCTGTAGGTCTTTAACATGCTCCAGCGGGTACAGGTCGTAAACAGCATCTTCAATGCCTTCGGTTTTAAATTTCTCGGCAAAATATTTCTTCGAAAAAGAGTGCGAAAGCGGATAGCCTATCAGCCCGTAGTGTTTCATGTGTAAGTTTATTTAGTATCGCCTAAAATAAAAGCCTAAAGATATACACAGAAATGGTAACTGCCATATCCAAAATCAGAATAGGATATGGTTAAGGGAACGTGGACTTTTAATACCAGGACCATTGGTGACCTTATCATCTTTGAAATAGCGGCCTGCAGGGATACTGGCCGTGGAAAAGGACCAAGAGAGCAGCATCAACACAGCGGCGAATCAGTTCAATGAGTTTTATCCTGATTCTTGACTCTTAATTCTTAACTCTATTCTCGTTATTTAAAAATCCAGGAAATGATCAAAAGTGTCGCTCCGGATACCCAGGCGTAATGTTTCGAGCGGGATGATATCCGCCGGGGCGATATTGCCTAAGCTTACATTGGCGCCAATCAACTTAATAAACCAAACCTGCTGGGCTTTTTGCGGGGCTTCCCAAATGATGGTGCCTTCGGGTATCTGGGTAAGTATCTCATCAACCAGGCCCTGCCTTACTTCGCCCGAGTCGCGATAGATACCTACATTACCACTTTCGCGGGCTTCGGCAATAACTTTCCATGAACCGGCCTCAATTTCGGCATTCATAAGCTTTATCCATTTGTATGGCGCGAAAATCTTTTGTACATCTTTTGATCCTACTTCGGATATTACGGTAACTTGTTTGGCCAGCTTGCGGATGTAGTCGCATTTAACATCATGCTCAATGGTGATTGATCCGTCTGATACCTCGCAATGCTCCAACTGGTATTTATCCAGCAGGCGGCAATAATCGTCAAACTGGTTACGCACAATAAATGCTTCAAACAATGTACCGCCAAAATATACCGGGATGCCGGCTTGTTTATAAAGCTTTATTTTTTCATCCAGGTTTGGAGTAACATATGATGTTGCCCAGCCCAGTTTTACAATATCGGTATAAGAGCTGCCAACCTCAATAAAATCTTCAACCTGCCTTAAACTTAAACCCTTATCCATAACCATGGTAATGCCTTTATCACGGGGCTTAGCTGTACGTTCGGGCAAATTATTGATGGTATAATTCATATTGTTGCTTGGTTATAGCCTATAACTAAAAGTACTAATGCCGGCAAAGGTCGTAAAAAAAACTCATAGGAAAAATGAAGGAAATGTTAAATAAAAAATAGAAGTGGAGATGCCAGTTTTCAACGCGTACAAGAGGAGTTACGCCGTTTCAACTGTATAGCTGGCCAGGCCGGCAAAGAAAACGGCAACGTTACAGCGCCCTGCACATTAATAAATAACATCATCCTAACAACATTTTACCATCATCAATGAACCATCAACCATGAACTAAGCTATCTTTGCCTTATATGAAACCGGCAGAAATTAATTTGAAGTGGAGTGCGTTGCAAAACCGTATTGCCGAAGATTTTGATAACGAGAAACCCGATATAAAAGTACTATTGTTTTTAATTGGCGTTCAGGAACTTGGTCAGGGGCCGCGTAAATTTAGCAAACGCCAAAAGGAAGAACTGATGCACATAGCCAACTGTAAGCTCATGAGCCTGATGGGTTTTTACGAACTGGAAGGCCTTGACCAGGATGGCTGGCCACATTGGAAACGTATAAAAGTTATTCCCAACTACACCCTGCTGGAGCAGGAAATGCTCATGAAATCATTAATCATCACTTATTTTGAAGAGCAGGGGGTGATATAGGTGGTGAATGGTTTATGGGGTTGATTAGGGGAGTGGTTAGTTAAACCTTTAGCCATTATCCTACTACACATCTTGTTCATTCAGGACAATGGGATTATTCAATAATTCTGTAATTTCTTAAATTCGAAAAATTCTGATTTCAGACGATATATGAAAAAAATACTTACCCTAACTTTACTCTTATTCATCACTGCCATTGCCTTTGCAAAGCCTCCCCAAAACCAATATGTGCGCATCAGCACTATCTACGGGAGCGTGATTATCAGGTTGTATAACGAGACTCCTTTGCACCGCGATAATTTTATCAAACTGGCCAAAAAAGGGTTTTACAATGGCGTATTGTTTCACCGGGTGATCCAGAATTTTATGATCCAGGGTGGCGACCCGGATTCTAAAGACCCGGCCAAAGCCAAACCCGGCGCCGAATTGGGTAATGGCGATGTTGGTTATACCATCCCGGCCGAGTTCAGGGACAGCCTGTTCCACAAACGGGGTGTGCTGGCCGCAGCCCGCGACGATAACCCTAAAAAAGCATCCAGCGGGTGCCAGTTTTATATTGTTGAAGGCAAGCGACTTACCGATGCCAAAATGGATTCGCTGGAAAATGGGCGTTTGAAAGGTTACAAAATACCTGCCTGGCAGCGCGAATATTACAAAACCGTTGGCGGCACCGCTCAACTGGATCATAGTTATACCGTATACGGCGAGGTTGTAAGCGGCTTTGATATGGTTGATCATATTGCCGCTGTAAAGAAAGATGACAGGGACCGCCCGCTTACCGATATCCCGATGAAAGTAGACGTGCTAAGTAAAAAGGAGTGTAAGCAGTTGGATAAGCTGCTGAGCCAGCGTTTTTGATTTCGGATGTTCGATTTCGGATTTTTTTAGATTTCTCATTAACACTGTCGCGATGAATAAAATAAAAAATCTAAAATTGCACCTTTGCTAATCTTAATCTTTAAATCCGAAATCGAACATCCCAAATCCGAAATGAAAATAATTACCTATAACGTTAACGGAATCCGGTCTGCAATAAATAAAAACTGGTTGGCCTGGCTACAGGCTACTGATGCCGATGTAGTGTGCCTGCAGGAAATTAAGGCCACGCCCGATGTACTTACCGACCTGGGGTTGGTTGACCAGATGGGCTACCAGCATTACTGGTTCCCGGCCGAAAAGAAAGGCTACAGTGGTACCGCCATATTTACTAAACAATTGCCCAAACACGTTGAATACGGCTGCGGTATCCCTGATTTTGACCGCGAGGGGCGTTGTATCCGGGTTGATTTTGACGAGGTATCGGTAATGAGCGCCTACTTTCCTTCGGGCTCAAGCGGCGATGAGCGGCAGGTTTTTAAATATCGTTTCCTGGATGAATTTGGCCGGTATCTGACGCTCTTAAAATCAGAAATTCCTAACCTGGTGGTTTGCGGCGATTATAACATTTGCCACCGCCCTATTGATATCCACAACCCAAAATCAAACGCCAACTCATCCGGCTTTTTACCCGAGGAGCGCGAATGGATGGAAAAATTCATCGAAGGCGGGTTTATAGATACCTTTCGCCATTTGAACAAAGAACCGCATAACTATACCTGGTGGAGTTTCAGGGCCGGCGCACGAGGCAAAAACTTAGGTTGGCGCATTGATTACGCTATGGCCAGTACAGAACTGGAAGCTAATATCAGGCGGGCCGCCATTTTGCCGGAAGCCAAACACTCCGATCATTGCCCGGTGTTGCTGGAACTGGAGTTTTAGGCCCCTGCCCCTAACGGGGGCGGAGAGGCCGTTGCCCACAATGCTTCGGCAGGTGCAGACAGCCTTATTACGATAGCATCACCCGTTCAGAATTTCGCGAAATTTTACCATTCGGGATGAGGAAGCGGCGGTTTCTTTTCAAAACTTTCGTCACCCCAACCGTCTACCTCTTACAAATTATACTGCAATATAAACCTGGTAAGCTCCACCGGGTTTTTCAGGTTCAGTTTTTGCATAATGTTTTTGCGGTGGGTTTCAACGGTATAAATGCTCAGGTGCAGGTGGTTGGCCATTTGCTGGTTGGTATAGTTTTGCTTAATAAACTGCAACAGTTCGGTTTCTCTTTTTGTAAGCTGAAATTGCTTTAAAAAAGGGTCGGTGTCATCAAATGTGGAGTTTACAACCGGCGGCTTATACGGAAAGCATTGCTGCCCCTGGGCTACCAGGCGCATTACCCTCAATAGCTCATCCTTTTCGGCATTTTTAAACAGGTAACCATCTGCGCCGGTGGCCTTTGCTTTTTCAATCAAGTGTTCTTCATTATAGGTAGATAGCATCACTACCTTAATTTTTGGATAGTAGGCTTTTATCCGTTTAAGCACCTCGAAGCCATTAATGCCCGGCATGTTAATATCAAGCAGTACAAGCGTGGGCGTATGGGTATGTAGCAGCCCCAGCACTTCTTTACCATTGGCCGCTATATTCATGATCTCAATATCCGGCTCATTTTGTAATAACATGCTCAGCCCGTTTATAAATAATGTATGATCATCTGCTATGATCACTGATAGTTTTTCAGTTGTCATTTCCATCGTACTAATTACTTGTAAACCTATGCTTTATTACCGCTTTAAAAAATACAAACAGCTTTGTATTGTGTGCCTTGCCGCTGCCCCATAAAATTGTATCGGCAAAAATAACTAACAAGCCTATCAAAAACAGCACTGTTACAGCCCGCAAAGGGAGGTAAATAAACAGTACAATATACGCAATCAGCTAACACATTAAATCCGAAAGCCATGGAATATATCCTTGTAACAATTGCAATAATGCTGATATGCATTACGGCGCTTACCCGGCAAAATAAAAACACCTATTAAACCCTATACCTATGAAAAACTTTATCGTCACACTTTTAACAATGCTTTTTTACATTGCTGCTTATGCCCAGCAAAGCAACATCCAAAACCCGGTAGCCAACAGCGGCAATATCCCACAGTTTGTTTCGCCCATATCCTTACAGGTGCTTGTTGGCAGCCAGGGTATAGGCGCCGATATTAAATATGGTTTTTTGCCGAAACTGTCGGGGCGGCTTGGCTTTGGTATCATCCCGGTAAATGCAAATAAGGGTTTCCAGTTTTTCGGTTTCCCGGTACAGGGACAGTTTTCAACCAGTTTCTCCAATGTTCATTTATTGGCCGATTATTCGCCTTTTAAAACCAACAACATCCGCCTGGTTGGCGGCGCCTCATACATCACACAAGGCAAGGCAACTGCCTTAATTACGCCATCGGGTGGCTATAACATCGGGAGCCAATCGCTCACCAAAGATCAGATAGGTGTGCTGCAGGCCGATGTAACCTGGAAAGGTGTTGCGCCTTACCTGGGCATCGCCCTTTTTAAAGGGTTCCCGGGCCAGCTTTTGAATGTAAACATTGATGTTGGCACCTATTACCTATCCAGCCCCGGTACTTCATTTACCGGCACAAAACTACTATCGGATAACGACGCCAATAACATACAGTTCAATAAAAATATGCGGGGCTATCGTTGGATGCCCGTTGTTCAGCTCAATTTTAATTTACGAATAAGATAAAAAATCGCCATGAAAAACACCTTTAAACTTCACTCACAAATCAGTCCGGCAAAACAAGGCAGCGCACTCATTAATGTTTTTTTGCTGGTCGCGTGCCTGGTATTGGTACTAACCCTTAATAGCTGCCGAAAGCCAAATGAAGGCATCGCACTCACCATTAACGAAACCACCTTAGCTAAAGCGCCAGTTTTACTCCGTTTTGCCAATGCGAATGCAGGTTCGACAAACCAGCCTAGCGATTTCGATGTTAAAATAACCGGTAAGGATGCCGCCCTGGTGCAAATGGACGGCGGTTCAACATCCGATTTTAAGGCCTCGCATGGCTTTTTACCTTTATCGCTCACTGCCAATGCATCGCCTTCGGCTTCGTCACCTGTAACTTTCAATGTATCGGCCGATATTCCCGGTTATGCGCCCATAACGCAAACTGTTACCATTACAAAAGATAGCGCAAAAGTTGTTGACGTTGCCGTGGTTGAATATGCCAACCCGCCTGCGGGTACTTCTGTTTTGGTGGCTGCTTCGCCCTTATCGGGTGGCGTTTCTGAAGGTGCAACCCTTAACCTGCCGCAAAGATCGGGCATGGTTGAAACCGCGCAGGTTAAAATTTTGCCCGGTACTCAAATGCTGGATGCAGATGGCTCCGCTATAAACGCAACACAACTTACATCCCATATTGTCGATTTCAGCGCCGTTTCCACCACTTCATATGGGGCCTTCCCGGGTGGCTTTAGCCCCACCAACGTTATCGACAAGGTAGGCAACCAGGTTAACGGCGGCAATGGCATTAACTTTGTATCGGCGGGTTTGTTATCCATTAAAATGTCGGCTGCCGGTACGCAGGTAAGGCGTTTTTCGAAACCGATACAGGTGAGCATGAAGCTTGATCCCAACACTACAAACTTTATTACCGGCACTAACATTAAAGCCGGCGACACTGTGCCGCTCTGGAGCCTGACCGAAGAAACCGGGCAATGGAAAAGCGAGGGCGATGTAACTATAGCCAACGATGGCAGCGGCAACCTTACTGCTAATTTTGAAACCTCGCACCTGTGCTGCTTTAACCTCGACTGGAGTTGGGCGATAGCCGGGCAGCCCTACGGCACCTGTTTTACGCCGCTAACCGTTCGTATTCACTGCGGAGCGGGCAACAGTGGTGTTTATGATGTAACTATAGTTACACCCAACAACCAGTACCTGGCCGGTGCCCATGGCGAATTTGTGCACGATGGCGATGTGGTGGTATTCCCGTACGTGCCCAGCATTGCGCAATGTAAGGTTGTTATCAGCAGCTTCAACCTATACCTTAACCCGCGGCTGCCTATACTTGCACAAACAGAGCTGTTTAATCCCTGCACCAAGGGTTCGGTCGATTTGAGTTTTGGCAGCCCGGCTACGCCTTCGCTCATCAATGTAACCCTTAATATGCAGGGATATTGCAGCAATAAAAACATCAACCTGTTGCCTTCGGGATGGTTTTTCCTTTACGATATTGGCGCGGCGCGGCTCAATCAAAACGCCTGGACTTATGCCTACGTAAACCGGGGCGTTATTCAGTATGCTTTTGGCACGGGCATTACAGGCAGCAAGGGCAGGTACAGCATTAAATTATTTAATGGCGACCAATATTATATGTACGCCTACAACAGCTACGTATGGTACCAAACATCGGTGTTTACCATGGCGCCCCGAAACTTCACGCTACCATCAGCAAGCGGCATAAACGGCACAGCCATTTACGATGCCGGCAGCAATACACTGAACATCAATGCCAAATTTAGCGTGCGCTGTCATTAAAAGAAATTGGCCGTTAGGTTAATAATTAGGGGAGAAGCCCCGTTAATAGAAATATTGCGGGGCTTTATTATTGTTTGGGCGTACGCCGCTGGTAGAAGCGTCGCCAGGCTTTACATTTATACGCCTGCAGGCATTACGCGCGTTGGCCGGTATTCATTCCAATCCTTTACGCGAATTACGGGTATGTAAAAAGCTCCAGGGGTGCATTTAGCAATGCTAATGAATACTATTATCAATTTGAAAGTTGACGTACTTTTATTTACCACAGAATAACTGCAATCCTGAGCAACCTTCCTGCTGCCCGCCGTCCGATTTCAAACTAATATGCCTTGAGCCTCCATCTCAACCTGTTGGCGTAAATGTAAAAAAAAGCCTCAAATCTTTCGACTTGAGGCTTTCACCCGGACGGGGGAAAATTAAAACAGCCTGCTATTAAAAGCCACTGTAAAACGTTATAATTTCGAATCGGACTTTTTTACCATCTTAGGTAAATCTTTTTGCAGCGCGGTCATCAGTTCGGTTAACGCACTTTCGCACATTGGTAATATTTTTTCGGCAGTTAAAACAGGTACGCCGCCTATAAGCGCGCTACCACCTTTTGATTTTGCGTCTTCTTTGATAGAAAACACTTTATCCCCCGCTTTATTAAATAGCGCGATATTGGCATGGGCATTAACTTTAACTACACCCATTCCACCAAAACCTATTTTAACCAGGTCAAAATCAATATAAACTTTCATAACGCCATCGGCCTGGCTAAATATCTTAAGCAAGGCATCTTCGTTGCTGTGCCCCATTAACGGCAGTATCACTTTATAGCCTTCAATAGCAATATTGTAATTGTCTTTCAAAACACCGCTTGCTGCTTCGCCAGCGGGGCTGAATGCTTTATAGTCGGCATTGGTAATCACCTGCGCTTCTGGCAGAAGCTCAAAAGGAAATTCTTTTGAATAGGTGTTAAAGAATTGGTCATGAAAATTCACTAAAAGCGGCGACATGTTAAAATTAGGATCGTCAACAAGTTTAGAAACAGCGATGGTAGCAGCCGAGCCAAAATCGGCAACGCCAATTTTTTTAACAGCATAAAAAGTAACTACAGCTACTTTTTTACTTTGCGCATAGCTAAATGTAATGCACAGCATTAAAAGCGTAGACAGAATGGATAGTTTTTTCATTTGATTAAAAAGTTTGATTGATTGAGTTGAGCGCGGTTAATTGAGGTTAGGTTTCGGCGCCTAATATAAAGAAAGGATCCAACATAAACGCCAGATACTTTCTTGTTTTTTTAAGCAGAAGCAAAATAATTTCCGAACAGTATAAGTATATTAAATATAAAGCATTAATGAAGATTTTACCCGCGCTGTTTGATATCTACAATTTAGACTATTATACCCTACATCTCTGCCATGCCTTGAGACTCTGTCTCAATTATAATTACCCTGCCCAACCCTCTCTATCCAAACTCCTAAAATGTATAGCTTCGGCCAGGTGTTCCAGTTTTATTTCGTCGCTGGCGGCAAGGTCGGCAATGGTGCGGGCTACTTTCAGGATGCGGTCATAGGCGCGGGCGCTCAGGCCAAGTTTTTCCATCGCTTTTTTGAGCAGGATTTGGCCTGCGGCATCTATTTTGCATAAGTCGCGTACCATTTGGGGGCTCATTTGGGCATTGGCATGTAAGTCGGGCCGGTTGCCAAAGCGTTCTATTTGTATCTCGCGGGCCTTTATTACACGTTCGCGGATGTTTTCACTTTTTTCGGCCAGCCTGTCTGATGATAGTTCGTTGAAATTCACCGGGGTAACTTCTACGTGCAGGTCTATCCTGTCCAGCAGCGGTCCCGATATTTTGCTCAGGTATTTTTGAACCATCCCCGGCGGGCAAATACATTCCTTTTCGGGATGGTTGTAGTAGCCGCAGGGGCATCCCTGTGAGAACGTTTCTTCCATCCCGCAAAACAGTGAAAAAGCCCAATGTTCCCCAATACAACAGCGACCCGCAGACAATTGGCGAACACATCAGAAAAAAGCGGATTGAAGGCAAGCTATTGCAGAAGCAGGTTGCCGAACAATTTAACATTTCAGAGGATACGCTGACATACTGGGAAAACGAGCGGTCACATCCGCAGGTACACCATTATCCCGCAATCATTTCCTTTCTCGGCTATTACCCTTTTGACCACGAAACGGACAGCCTTGCGGGGAAACTCAAGCAGATCCGATACAGCTATGGGCTTAACTTCAAGCAGTGCGCAAACCGCTTGGCTGTGTCCGTCGATGCAGTCAAGCGGTGGGAATACGGGAAGCCTGTGGCGTACCAATGCACAAGACAACTGATCGAAACCGTATGGCAGCAGTTGCCAAATCGTTTACCACAACACCCCTCATAGGGGGTGTTTTTTATTGCAAAGTAAAACCCTCAGCATCGCTGAGGTGTTCGTTTAAAGGCAACGCCGTATACTAAAGGTGCTGTGGCAACAGCACCTTTAGTCATAAGCTTATGAATACGAATATGCATACACATAAACGTACTATACGTACATTATCACACTGTTTCTATGATTTGAAATACCATCTGGTATGGACGCCGAAGTTCCGCGGCAAGACCTTGCACCAGTCCACGATGAAGCAAGAACTGACGCGGATCTTCGAGTCCATTTGCAAATGGAAACAATGGGAAATCATGGAGCTCAGTATCCAGGAGGATCACGTCCACATGGTGCTCCTCGCGTCCCCGCGCTATTCAGTCTCGTACATCATGCAAATTATCAAGGGAAAATCTTCTGCGTGGATGAAAAAGAAAATCAAGCGAACGCGGGGACTCTATGACAAGAGCTCCATGTGGGCGAGAGGATACTTCGCATCCACGATCGGCATTGATGAGTTCATCATACGTCGCTACGTCAAGCACCAGTACCACCATGCCCAAGTCGAGCAACCCTCGTTATTTGACCGCTTAACGTCATAGCCCGCATCACGCGGGCAAACCCAAAGCCACCGGACCTTAGTCCGGTGGTCGTTTACTCCGGTTGAAATGATATTCGCAAAAAGAAATCCTCAAAAAAAGGAAAGTTTTATTAAATTTATAACGAATTGACTTAAACCGATTTAACACACAACGAGATGAGAGATTCATCGATTCCTGTTACACCGCCAACAAAGCAGCATTCACTGCTTTGTGAGTGGCTTGGAAAAATTAACACCTACGGTTATACGATAATCTTTTTCGTCAGTATAATAGCCGTGGTCTACGTAAATGAAAACCAAGACCTAAAAAAGCTGTCCGTTTTAAATCAAATCGAAAGCGATTTTGAGAGCAGTAACGGAAAGGAGGATTTCTTTGACAAGATAGTGGCTTTTAATCAGGGAAAAGATTTAACACTAGGAAGCTCCATTTTTTCATTCAAGAAAATCTCGTATAGGCTGTCTTTAAACAAAACGCTCTCAAAAAGGCGAAGTGTTGTAAGAAACCCCCTTTACTTTAAGTCTAACTATTACGTAAACACATCGCAATTCCAATATTCGGTCAACGCAAACACTCCTTATAAAATAGTACAAACAAGGTTACAAAAAGGAGAGACCAACCTGGCGAATTATACCATTGAGATTAATTCCGGTCGGCCTATCATTAGTGGAAATTCACAGATCGTTGGAGATACTGTGATAGTTTTCTATGACGCAATACCTCCCTTTGCTAAGCACTCTATCCTTAACAATACCCCTCCTAATCTCCGCTACGTTGGGTTATTTAAAACCAGCATTACATATGACTTCTTTTTCAAATCCCAAAAAAATCAGCTTTTCTACAAGCGAATACAATCTACAAATCCTATGGACTCCTTGCTTTATGTCCTAAAGATCCCACAACTTGATAGTATTTCTTCCATTTTACAGGATGCCTCAGGTCTTGACGACGTTAAAATAAGGGGCTATTTCAATGATAAAAGGCGGGAGGTTCGCATTTCAGGAAATCCATTTCGGGTTCACCAAACTGATGGCATCTGGTCATTTGACGCCGATTATTATGGTTTTGGCAATGGTTCGATAGATATGAGCGACGAAAATTTCGTCTACAAGAATTATCTAATCTCAGATACCCTAAAAAACTTATCCAAAAAACTTAAGAAAAAGAATATCAAAACGGTGGATTTATATAACTTGGAAGTTGGACGGGATGCAAGCTACCCCGCTATAATGGACGTAAGTTATGGTGACGAACAGGAAATTAAGCATGATTTTTCATTACTAACGAAAGACAGCTCTTATGTTTTTAATGAGAGCACTGGCTCTCGCTTTAAAGCCGTTATAAACGGCGATATCGTTTTTCGTTCAGAAAACAGTGAAAATCTTGATCTGTATAAAATATCGTCAAAGCAAAACCCTCAAGTCTATCATCCATCGCAACTAACACAGGATTCTGCTTTCTTTGATTTACTTTCATCCGACTACATTGTCAGCCCCGTTTTAAGCCCCGACGGTGTTGCCTTTTATGTTCCAGACGATACAGGAAACTTTTTTGTCTTATCCCGGACAATCGACGGGAAAGTTACGGCGTACTACAGCCCGGCAACATGGCAGTTCAAAGACTACCGGGACAATATCGTCCATACGGTGAGCTACGATGTCTATTACATCATAATATTCGTGTGCTCGGTCGTTATATTCTATTTTCTCGGCCTAATTCTCATAAATGCCTATAGGATAAAAAATGCCTTTACCTTAAGTGATATTCCAAAACTGGACGTCGGGGCCATTGACTATAAATTGCAATCTATCTATACCAATATGGAGACCCTGAAAAACAGAAGTGAATGGATGCTGCTGCTCGGGGTATTTTTTGGGGTGTTTGGGGTGTTGGTCTCTGCGTTCGTCTTTAAAATGGCAAACCTTGACTTAAAAGGGGGCTGGTCCGACCCACACACCTATATTTCGCTTCTCAAGCCGATGATAATTTTGGTTTTCATGGAAACCTTCACGTTCTATTTTCTAAAACAGTACAGAATCATTTTCAACGAGTACAAGCTGTTTTATTCCTTATTTCTTTCGAATCTGAACATAAATGTCCTTGCTAATTTGAAATCAATAAACAAGATTGAGGCGGATAGTGATCTGTATAGCACTCTTAAAGCAAAAATTGCATCAGAGAATTTTAACCTTTACGAGACGGGAACAAAAAGTCAAGTTGACGAGTTTGAACGCAAATCAGTTATCGATCTGGTTTCGAACTTGAAGGATTTAGTGAAAAAATGATCCTACGTTAAGATCAAGCAAAGAATATTAGTCATTAATTGTTCCAACGCATAATATACGTACCACAGCGCCCCTCATAGGGTTGCTTTTTGATATGTACTTGCTCTTCACGGTCGACCTGGGTACAAGGAATATGAAGCATCCTGTTTGTGCCGCTCCCCGGCCTTGAAATCGCCAAAAAAATCTATCTTGCGAAACAAATAAGGAGCATCATCGTGTTAGTTAAAACATTCGGCAGCGCGGTATTCGGGATAGAGGCGATAACCATCACCGTCGAGGTCAACATCGCGCCCGGTACCAAGTATTTTATCGTCGGGTTGCCCGATGTCGCGATCAAGGAAAGCTACTTTCGCATTGATTCGGCGCTGCGCAACTGTAGCTTCAAGATGCCCCGGCAGCAGGTAGTCGTCAATATGGCACCAGCCGACATCAAAAAGGAAGGCTCCGCCTATGACCTCACCATAGCCGCCGCGGTGCTTGCCGCATCGGGACAGTTGGAGGCGGGGCAATTGGAAAAGTACGTCATCATGGGCGAACTGTCGCTTGATGGCGGGCTGCAACCCATCAAGGGGGCGCTGCCGATTGCCATCCAGGCGCGCAAGGAGGGCTTTGCAGGGTTCATTCTGCCGAAGCAGAACGCGCGCGAGGCTGCCATCGTGAACGGCCTCGCAGTGTACGGTGTCGAAACGATAAAGGAAGTCGCCGAGTTCTTTAACGGCACGGCACAGTTGCAGCAGGAAATAGTGAATACCCGAGACGAGTTTTTCAACAGCCTGGGCAATTACGACAGCGACTTCAGCGACGTGCGCGGGCAGGAAAACATCAAGCGGGCGTTGGAGATAGCCGCAGCCGGAGGCCACAACGTGATCCTGATCGGCCCGCCGGGCGCCGGAAAGACGATGCTTGCCAAGCGGCTGCCCTCCATCCTGCCGCCGCTCAGCCTTCACGAATCGCTGGAAACCACAAAAATACATTCGGTGGCCGGAAAGCTGGCCGCGTCCGATGCGCTGGTTACGATACGCCCGTTCCGCTCTCCGCACCATACCATTTCGGACGTGGCCTTAGTCGGCGGCGGAAGCAATCCACAGCCGGGCGAGATTTCGCTTGCCCACAACGGCGTGCTGTTTCTCGACGAGTTGCCGGAATTCAAGCGCAGCGCGCTCGAGGTGATGCGCCAGCCGCTTGAAGAGCGCCGGGTGACCATCTCGAGAGCCAAGTTTTCAGTCGACTATCCGGCAAGCGTGATGCTGGTAGCAAGCATGAATCCGTGTCCGTGCGGGTTCCATAATCATCCAGACCGGGAATGCTCGTGCCCTCCGGGCATGGTGCAAAAATATCTGAGCAAGATTTCGGGGCCATTGCTTGACCGCATCGATCTCCACGTGGAAGTGACACCGGTGAACTTTGCCGAACTGTCGTCCGACCGCCTGTCCGAGGAAAGCGCGCAAATCCGGGAACGGGTAATCAAGGCCAGGGATATTCAGATAGAGCGTTTTGGCAACAAGCCTGACCTGCATGCCAACGCCCAGATGAGTCCGCAAATGGTGCGCAGCATCTGCAAGATAAGCGAGGCCGGACAGAACCTGCTAAAAAAGGCGATGGAAAAGCTCGGCCTTTCTGCCCGTGCCTATGACCGCATCCTTAAAGTGTCGCGCACTATTGCCGACTTGGCCGGGAGCGAGGATATCAAGATGGAGCACTTGGCAGAGGCCATTCATTTTAGAAGTCTTGATCGCGAGGGCTGGGCAAGTTGATGACACAATGCGCTATTGCCCGATTCGGGTGTTTTGCCTTTCGGAATTGCCATCGCCCTTATTGTTCGGAATCTCCCTCAAGAGTTCAGAGGCCGTCATATCGAGCACTCGCATGATGGATACCAATGCATCCAGCCGGGTATGTATTGCTCCCCGCTCGATGTTTCTCAGCTTGATAAGTTTGATGCCCATCATAGTGGAAAACTCTTGCAAGCTGTAGCCGCGCTGCTCCCTTTCATGCGTCAGCTTTCTGCCAAATTGTTCAAACAAGCGTTGTTTTTCGATGTCGTTCATGATAGTGCTAAAGACGGTAAAAATAACAGGAGTCGAAGTCTCGGACCCGGCTCCTGTAAACCTAAACCTTATCACAATGCAGGCTTGGAGCCTGCTTGAATGTCAAATATACACTGTTAATTCTGTTTTAGTTTGTAATAAGTCTGTTGCTGAACTCTTCATTTATCGTGCATGGTATGGCCACGGCACGAACTGATCGACGAAATCGAGTATCGTAATGAGCAGGAAATACGCCAGCCAAAGGCATAGCGCCACTGCAGCGACAAACAGCAACAGATGATATGTCTTTTTAACAGGCGCTGGCATAGCTAACAATGGTGTTCACTCTTACGATCACTTCGCGTTGGCGGTGAAATAGTGAATAATCTCCTCGCACCACCGCACCACGTGCACCCCCAGCTCGTACAGGAGCGCAAGGGCGATCAGTCCTCCGAAGATGAACTGCAAGAGGTTCTCGTACCGTCTGTCTCGTACTGGCATAGTTTGTGGGTTAGTGGTAAGCAAAGGAGACCGATGTCCCATGTATTGCGAGTAAAAATAGGGATTTTAATCCCTATGTCAAAACAAAATCATTCGCTAAACATTGTGGATGATTAAGGGGGAAAAACAGCGGCGCAACGAGAGGGCTATTTCGACCTTGGCGGCCAATATCAGGCGGTACCGCCTGGAGAAGAAAATGACCATCGCGGAGCTTGCCAACGCCGTGGGAGTGGACTATTCCCAGATCGGAAGGATGGAGCGCGGAACCGTCAACGCGAACGTCTCGGTGGTGTTCGACGTGGCTGACGCGCTGGGCGTTCCGGCGTCGCGGCTGCTGGAAACGGACTAAGGAATCATTGTTCGTTAACGGTTACCTTAAGGCCCATTTTTTTAGTTTTTTTGTGAAATGACCAATCATCTTTTCTTGTCTCCTTTGTTGTCTTGCCAGGATTTCAAGAATGCGCCAACTTCCCTGACAAGGTCCTGCTTTTATGAGCGTCCGCCTGACTGCCGGTTGCGGTAAATCCAATATTAATGGGAGTTCAAAATAGCGACTAAATATGGCGGCTCACCAGTCAGCTCAATAACTGCACCCAAGGGAGAAAATTCTTACTCTATCGACCATATGTGGATGTATTGTCGGGAGATGATATGGGCATTAAATACCCCCCGGATGAAATTAAGCATCCCATGTGTTGCGTCTTCATTCAGGCAAGACACGGTGGTTATAAACCGCAAGCGTTGCGGTCAGAGCCATTAGATCGAGCAGCGGAAGATTGGGTAGCAGGGACTTCTAAAGTAGAATAAAACGTGTATATTCGGCTAAATGATAATGATGACCCGATATACTGTCTTATTTTTAATAATAGCTGTTGCCCAATGTTCATGCAACTCGTTTAACAATGAAGTCAAGGGGGTTGACGAAGTAATCTCTTACTACGGTGGAAATTGCAAATACTCAATTGGTATCGCCAAATCAATCAATGGTGACAAAGACCAATACTTGGAAATAGAGCTAAGCAATAGCGAAACATTAGAGCCATTTATTGACATTCCTGATTTCCCTGCTTCCAATATTGCATATCTATGTTTTAATCAGCTAGGAACGAGCAAGGAAAGGTACGATCACATAAAGAGTGTGCTCATTTTTAAAAATGGTGTAAAAAACACTTTTGCATACTCAACAGCGCAGCTAAAAATAGTTGCGGAGAAAATGATTTTGGTTGAGCGAGTGGTGAACTTAATTAAGTCTGGCAACTTTAAAGACCTCGAGCCAATGCTAAATGACAGCGCTATAATTAAGTATAATAAAAATATACTTGTATCTAGTATAAGAAAGTTGGAGTCTCGTCTAGGAAATATTAAAGGGTTTAGGTCAATCGGCTTTCAATTTAGTACAATTGGAGGAATTGAAATACTACATATATCCGGCATCATAAGTAGAACAAAAACAAATCACCAATTTAGTATTGACGTATATCCTTATCTTAATGACAATCAGGTGCTTAATATTCAATATAAATTATAGCCTGGATAAATATACTATGTCTTATCCAGGCTAATTACGATCACCCTTTATTTAAATTTGCCTTGATTGTGTTTGTTATATCAATGGGGCTTTCGAAAAGTGATTTAAAATCTCCAGCATAGTAAAACTTACTAGTTGTAAACCGTATAACAAATACATTAAAAAATATCCGGTCTATTTTTACAAACCTGCTAGATGGTATTTCATTCTTCCTTAAAAATTTTTCTATCACAAAAAATTCGCTATTCCATTTTATATCACTGAATAAATACCAAATCAGATTAATTATCAATAGCATTCCTATCAAAAAAGTCCAAAAAAACAATGAAGAGCCCAGCATGAAATTAATAGCTATGATTAATAGCGAGCAGATAAATGCCAACGCTTGATTGTATTTAAAGATTCCTATACCGAGTGAATTATATTTAGTCGTCATCATTTTTACGAGATATTTTGATCCCCACATTAATTGAGCCATTGACGTTTACTATGAAACCTAATGTTGGTGAAAATCCAAGCGACATTGATGCCCCGGGTGTTACCTCTCCCTTTGATCGACTAACTTGTCCTTTTGTTTGCAAGGGACCTATTTCCGCTCCACCGTCAGCGCTTGTCTCCACAACCTTACCATTACTATCAACGGTTTGTGAATACCCTCCGCCTAGGCCACCCAAAATATCTCCACTTGCGCCAAAGCTCCGTTCATATTTTCCGTCTTTCTTAAAATAATTACCACTAGCCGAACCTCCCGCTTTTGAATCAAGGTCCGCGTTCCCCGATAACAGGGTAATTGAACCTGCATTAACATCGCCTTTAATTAGGCCCTTTGCACCGCCGCTAGCCCTTGCTCCAATTGTAACCTTTGCTTCAACACTACCGAAAACAGAAACCTGCATTTTTTGAATTTCTGATTTAATACCCTGTTTTACAGCTTTAATTGTCTTAGCAGCGGCTTCTTTGGCTTTTTTTACAACATAGGCTTTAGCTTTGTCCACCAAATCGTCCCAAGGCCACATTCCATCGGGATCAGTAAAGCGCATTGGGTTATCAAATACATAATTGTAAGGTGACCATCGCCTGCCTTTCTCCGCCAGTGGATCCACGCTCGTCCACCTCCCAATCACCGGATCATAAAACCTCGCGCCGTAATCGTACAGCCCCGTCTCGTCCTGCAACTCCTTGTGATTGTAAAGATAGTGATTTGGAGAGCTTGGCAAAGAGCCGATCAAACTTTGTATGGTATACCCGAAAGCATAATAGTCATTCCGCTGCGAGTTCAGCGGGGTAAGCTGGTTCGCGTCGGAGGGGTCCCAGGTGGTGGTCAGCCTGGTGTTGCCCAGGTGGTCCTTCAGGTCATACTCATACTTGTAAACCGAGCCGTTTTTCCTCGCCCGTCCTTCCTCGGTCTGGATGAACGAAATCTTGGGATAAGTTCCTATATATTCGTACTGGATGCCGCCTACGTACTCGGTCACCGTTGTCGTGGTGCCCATGGTTGAAAGCTTCCTGAGTTTCTTGCCCGCAGCGTCGTAAACATACGCCACCGAAACGGTTCCCCTGACCGCCGTCTGCGGCAGGTTGAGCATGTTGTAGGCCTGCGTGAGTCCTTTGTTCAGGTCAGCCAGCTGATTGCCGTTACCGTCGTAGGTGTATTCCCCCGCCTGGTTCGCGCCGTTTATAAAGCCGGCGGCTGTTCCCAGCTCGTCAATCCGGTCTATCTTGTTGCCGCTCACGTAGGTGTACGTCATGCTGTCTATGGCTATCCGGCTGGCCCCCGGCTTGTCATACCGGTTCAGCTTCGTGATGTTACCCATCACGTTATAGGTCACGTTCTCGTTATAAAAATTGTCGTTGGCCGTTACACTGGCGGTCGAGCTGATGGCGTTTGTCAGCCTGTTCAGCTTGTCGTAGGCGTAGTTGTAGACCAAGGCCGGATAGGTGGTACCCGACAAGGCCGCCGTCTTTACCATAGTACTGCCGATATTGCCGTTGTACTGCGGTGTTGCCGAGTTATCGTACTTCAGCTCCATACCAAACTGGTCGTTAAGGTCGGTGTTGGTGATGCCGCCGTCGGCGCTTAGGGCAGGGTTGTTGATGTTCGTCAGCCAGCCCCGAGGGTTATAGCGGTAGTCCACGTTTTGCAGAAAGCTTATACCGGTAAGCGAATGCAGGCTTTTCTTGGTGAGCTGACCAATCTCGTTATAGCTGGCCAGCGATACCCGAACAGCCGCCTGGATGGCATTGGTGCTGTCCTGCAGCTGGCTGGCGTTCGTTCTTCTCCTGCCCATGTGGTCGTAGGAATAGGCTTCAGACGATAGCAGTTTCTGAACGCCGGCCGTCTTGGCGGTGTTGGCGAGATAATGCCGCCGGTAATTGGATGTCACCTGCTTTACGAAGTTGTACCCGGTGGTCACGTCATCGTAGTTGTACTGGCTCAGCGCCGACGCCCCGCCAACGTAATGCTGGGTAAACGTGCGGATCGCCTGCCCGTCCTCGTCGTAATAGGGCACGCTCCACAGGTAGTCGCCGGTGGTATTCAGTACCAGGGTCTTGGTTGCGGTAACCAGCCCCGTCGTCCTCTTGCTGTACAGGGTGTTAGCCAGCTGATTGTACATCGACGGAAACAAGGGAATATTGGCGTAGGTATCGTAATAGGTTATGTTCAGGGTTGTGGCATACGTACCGGGCCAGGCAACAGAAGTGTATCCCGTGCTGCCGGTAGCCTGCCGCGCTTCCCAGTATTTTGTTGCCGTGTCGGCCAATGCCTGTACCGATACGTGGTTATCGGTACCTGAACTACCGTACTGCCATATGCCTGTTATCACCGGCCTGCCCATGGCATCGTATTTGGTAATCGTCCACTCCTGACTGGCCTTTATGCGCTGTACCGAATCCTGAGTGGCTACCGGCTGGTCGAGCTTGTTGTAGATGACAAATTCCCAGCCCTTGCCCGGTACTTTTTTCTGGTTCAGCCGATTTCGACTGTCGTAACGGTACTGGTAGCACATGTTGTCAAGTGTACTTTGGCTGATGACCGCGTTAGCGTCCGGGCTTGCTCCCGGCGGAAGCACGAAGCAGAGATTGTCCAGGTTATCGTACACATAATAGGTGCTTAGCATCTCGGCCACAGTGCCTTTTTTGTTGTAGGTGCGCTTGAGCACCACGTGCCCCTCCTTGTCCCTGTACTCTTCGATGGTTCCGAAGCAGCCGTCGCCAGTCTTCCAGTTCTCGTCCTTGCTGATGGTTACCATGAGCTGGTTGGCGCTGTAGGTGGCCGTATTTCCAGCGCGTACCAGGCTGCGGCTCCAGTTGGCGTTGGCATTAATGGTAGCCGTATATAAGGCCGCCTTCCTGCTGCCCAGGTTTGCCGACGTAACGTCCCCGGTGTTGAAACTGCTGCTTTGCTCGTTGTTGATAATGCTGATGCGCTGGGCATGGTCATTAGCCGGCGTCGCAGACACCTGCCAGGCCGCGCCGGGCGCACCCTGCTCGGTCACTCGGTTCAGTGGCGAAGGCTCGAAAATGGTGGTGGCGTAAGGATATTGTGTAAGCACGATGCCGTTGCTTTGCTTGCCTTCTAATGTGACGCCGGAAGGATTGTAAAATTTAGTTACTCCCGATGTACTGCTCAACGCATCGGGACGGTAGCTGCCATAGCTGGTTGACGTGTTCACGTAGGGCAGGTATTTTACAGCCTCCCTGCCGTACTGGTCGTAGGTTACAGGCTGGATAATATCCTTGCCCGAGGCCGAGGCTTGCTGCTGCACCGTCTGCATCGGGCGGCCCAAGCCGTCTACATATTGAATGGTCGTCATCACGGAGTCTTTTACCGGCGTCAGCTGGTCAAGCCGGGCATTGGTGGTGATGCCGGTGCGCGGCACGCGGGTACGCACATAGTTCTGCGTCGCCGTTTGGGCGTTGGCAGCATTGATGAGAAAAAATGCTCCGGCTATCAGCAAGAGGCTTTTATATATTTTGTTTGGCAATTCCATTTGTTGTTTTGAATAAGTGTTTAAGGTTATATCATTATGGAATTATTATATTTCAGGATTGACAGCTATGTATCCCGTGCCGGACTGCACCGTTACCTGCGTACTCGGCGTATAGCAGATCTGCTTGTCGGCCGTGCCGAAGCAGCCCGATACTATGATCGATCCGCTGGTGGCCTGGTTGCTGCCCGCGGCTATCGTGATCGTGGCATTGGTGGTAGTTACCTCCGGGTTTGGCGTGCGCCCGTCCGCATAGGAGCGGCTGGTCACGTAGCTGTAATTGACGGTAAGCGTTACCGGGGCATTTACCAAAACAGTACAGTTAGCATCGCTGTACGTATTGAACTTCAGGGTATGGTAGGTCAGCCCGTTGCTCACGCTCGTGCTGCCTGTAATCTGCTGCACGTAAACCGTTGCCGGTATTGGGCAGGCCGAGGTATTGATGCCGTTGCTCACCCAGCGAGTCTGATTGTAGGTGACACTGAGTGGGTTGGTGTCGGTTTCCTGGCGTTCCTGCTCTCCTGTGGTCGTGCCTGATTTGCATCGCCTGCCGGTATTGTCAACCCACACCGCCGCCTCTGAAGCATAATTATAGTCGTAATTCTTAAGAATCTTACCGTTCTGGTCTTTTATGTTCATCAGGCGTTGAAAACCGTCGTACTCGTAGTTCAAGGTCATGTTCTTGTTGTCGGTACTACTGGTCATGCCCACGAGCGGCAGGTAGGTATAGGAGGTCATCTGCGCATCGGACGGATGGAGCCGCAAATCGTCAAACCACACCTTGGTTCCTCCGTTCAGCGCGCCGTTGTTGTCAACCCTTAGGGTCATCTGCGTCACGTCCGCGGGCACGAGGTAGTCCTTCTCTATGTACGTCCATTTCCCGGTTACCGAGGTGGTGGCGTAGTCGGCGTAAGTCGTATAGCCCGTTTCTCCGGTACGTTTCATGAGTAGGTAGAGGTCGGCAACCGGCCCGTTGCTGTATACCCAGGCCGAATAATGGTATTTTTTTGCCGCCGTTTGCGAAATGGTGAGCCAGTTGCTGTTCTTGCTGGTGACCTCGGCGGTGCTGGCATTGTCTATCCTGCCCGAAGAAAGCCCGGTACGCTTGAAGGCAGCGTCATAAGCCGTTAACTGGCTATCCCAGGTTCCCTTTTCCTCAAAGCTGCTGAACATGATCTCGTTGCCCTTCGCATTTGTAGCCACGGCTATGGGGTACTGGCTGTTGTACCCCCATACGTAGGCCAGTGGCGGGGCGTTGACTTTTTGCTGCTCCAGGACATTGCCGTAGGCGTCGTACTTGTTGAATGCGGTCCGGGTCTCGATAGGTGCCGACAGTACCTGCTCGTCCACGGTCTGCGGCAGCAGGAGGTTGCTGTTCCCGAACCAGTCATTGTAGTTGATGTTGGCCAAGGCCAGCTGCGTCCCGTTCTTGAGCTGCTGGAACTTCACCGTCGGCGACACGATGTTGCGGGTGACCATCTTCTGGTACACGTTGGTGCCCGAAGCCAGGTCATGCGGGTACTTGATGATGTTGGTCAGCGTCTCGTTCCGACTGTTGAAGGCTTCGATCTTCGTCGGAAATGTGTGTGTCAGATCGTCATAGTAGTTATTCCTCACTGCCACAAACTTATTGCCAACATCGTCAAACGTGGTGTCAGACTGCGCCTGGAGGAGGAGCGCGCCCGTATTGTTGGGTACCCTGTAGGGAAAGAAGTAGGACTTTGTTCCCCCAAGCGCTCCGGCCCTGGTAATTAACGTGTCCACATCGCCGCAATTGCCGCTGGTCTGGTACAGCACTTTTATCTTCAGGCCGGAATACGAATCGGCCCGATAGATGCTGTAGGTGCTTTCCTTGATGCTGACGGGAGAATAGCCGGACGGTGTTGACTTGTAGATCGACTCTCGCCGCAGCGTGCCGCTTTTCCAGATGTTGCTTGTCAGCAGTACTCCGACCGTCCCGTAGTCGGTCGACGCGTAAAACGGGTTGTCCTCGTAGATGTTGTACTGGTAAACGCTCTTGCCGTTGGGCTGCCCTGCGGCATTCACGTCGTATTTGGTTACCCCGCCGTATGCAACGACGCTGCCGCTGAACTGGGTGGCGGGATAGATGCTTTTGGCATGGTAAATCCGTGCGGGAACATTGTCTGTTCCCCAGGTTATGCATCCGTTGGGGGAGCTTTCATGCATATAGGAGCACTTGGAAAAGATGTCCTCGTAGTTGATCAGGAGGAAGGACGCCGGGGTCAAAAGCGTTCCGAACGCCCCGTAGTCGTACAGTTCCCTGTTGACAAAGGCTCCGCCGATGTCGTAATTGGTAACCGACTTCACCCGCAGTCCGCCCCCTATCTTTATCTCGTTGACGTTGGTGGGTTCCAGCCATGACACCAGGGCGGTGGCCTTGACGTTCGCATTGGTGGTGTAAATGTTCGTCGTAATGACGTACGTATGTCCGGCAGTCAGGCTCAGCATTATCGTCGCAGTTTGGACGTCCTGGTCGGGCGTCATGTTGGTCACCCTGAATACTTCCGTGCCGGTGGTCTGGTCTGTCATGTAGACCCTTGGTCTGTCGGCCACGCCCGGGTAGTTGTATTTCGACAGGAATACAACGTACCTGAATGCTGTCGATGTCTGGGCTACGGTAAACGTGCTTTGGTTTGACTGCTGCACGCTGCCGTAGGCATCGCATCCTATGGAGTTGAGCACGGTAGTGGCATAGTTTAATGGATACTTGTGCGGCTCGAATTCGAACACGCTTTTGCCCTTGGTCGGATACTGAATGGACTGGATCATGCAGGCCTGCATGGCGACTGAATCGGGATCCATGTGCGCCTCCCCAACGGCATTGTATATGCCTCCCCAGGCTATGCTCTGTATGGGCATCAGCGACGGATTGTTAAACTGCCCGTTGTTGAAGCCCCATATGTCCTGCCCGAACGACTCGTTCGGCGCTATGGGACTGTTATTGTAGGTCATCCTGTACCGTTGTGGAGCATCTGAGCTGTTGAGCGACAGGAAACTTACGGAGTCGAGCCGCAGGCGATAGTTGCGGTAGTCGGGGGTCGCTCCCGTAATAGGGTTGCTGTAAAAGTAGGATTGGTGCAGCTTTACGCTTTTGACCTTGGTATACGTGCCGTTGAGCTTGGAATAGACGATTACACTGTCGAGCCTGGCCTCGCTTGCCCGGTCGGTACGGTCAAAAACGTTCTTGAATACGACCTTGCCCCCTTTCCAGATAATTTCTTTTGGATAAAGGTTGTTGTGGCCTATCTGCGACACAGACGACTTTTCGCCCGATATGTCAGGGGTCGCAAGGCCGGGTCCGCCCACATTGCACATCGTTCCGAATGAATAGGTAAAATTCCAGGTCCGTTCGATATCGCCCTGGTGGGCATCATAGTTGAAATATACCGTATCAGTCATATTCTGGTCGATTATTTTTGACAGGCGCCAGGCGCTGGTATAGGTTCCCGGCCCGATTGCCGATGCCGTTATCATGCTTGCGGTTTCCTTCTGGTCGAATATGTAGGCAATCCCGTTCTCGTCCGTCACCTTGAAGTTCGAACCGCTTTTCTCTATACGGTTGTTGGTAACCGGAATCTGCAGGATGGATCCGTCCTGCCGGTACATGAACTTGCCGCCGGATCCGTTCAGGCTGTACGAAAAGACGTCCTGCTCCGTTTCCGCCAGACCATCCCTGACATCCAGGTATACCTTGGCAAGTTGCTGGTCAATGGTTGGCCCGTACATCGTTCCGTAGAAGTAGTTGTACAGCTTGTCGAGCGACGGAGCCGTGGCAAACCCTCCCGTGTTCTCGTCCGGCAGGCCAATCATATTTCGTGACAATATGCCGATGCCACTCATTGCCCAGCTGAGTCCTGCGCTTGAAGCAACCTCGTCTACCCGCACCCCGCCGGAGTGATAGTCGAGTGTAATAGGAATCTTTATTTTTCCGGCCTGGATTTCAAACACCGGGATCGTTATGTTGGCGACGCCCGTGGAATAGCTGACGGGAATGTTGCCGAACTTGCCCAGACTCGCGGCGTCCGGAGAAACGGTTGAGACATTGATGACGTTCTGAAACGTGCTGGCCGTTTGGGCCTTAGAGATGGTTAAATAAAAAAGTTGGAGCACCAAAAAGCTCCATCGGGTAACAGCGGGAAATTTGAATGGCATTATAGATTTTGGATAAGGGATAAAAAGAATACGATAAGCTTTATTAGTAGGCCGCCCGGTTAAGCGTGCAGTGCACCGCCGAGCCATTCAGGCTGATATTCATACCAATGGAATCGGCATACACGGTGCCATTATGGTAGACGTCGAGGCCATTCACCGTCACCGTGAAGTGCAGTCCGGAGGTATCCAATTTGCCCTGGTCAATCGGGAACTCGCCCAGCGGACTGGTGGCGGTACCGGCAACGGAATCGCCAATGAGGGTAAAATTGTAGGCTAAGGGGTAGGTGGTGCTGTCGGCTTTCCGTAGGCTGCCCGCCCATTTGCCGGAAAGGCTATCTTGCCTAGCCGAGCAGAAGATGCCGCACGATAGCAGGATCGGCGCAATAAGGTTTTTCAGTTTCATGTCGTGATGGCTTAGATCAATAGTTCAGTAACAAAGATATTACATATATTGGAATATGCAACCCGTTTTTTCACCTACTGGTCACCCCGTTAAAACACGGGGTGACCTTTACATATGGACCTACTTCCATAGTCCTCGCAGTCGGAAAGATACACCGTCAATGCCCGAACGTCTCCCGTACCGCACGACCTTCATTGCCCCAGAAACCGGGAGAAACAACCGTCCATTGCAGTACTGATGACGATGATTGCGTGATAGTGTACGTACCCTGATAGTAGTTGCCGGAGAGCGTTAATTGCGTGTTGTTATTAATTAAGTGCCAAGTGCCTGTTTTTGTTGAATTGCCTTGCCGGTACATTTGCACCACCGTAAAGGTGTTGTCAGTATTGAAGACAAATGACCAATGAAAATCAGGGTCATTCACCTCTTTCCAACTATTGTCAGCTTGCTGAAACTCTATTTTGTTTGAAGTCCAGGTGACACCAGTGAACTTGTCGGTTTTGACGGTGTTTGTGCTTCCGCCGTCTTTCTTGCATGATGTAAAGGCAAGTGAGGCGATAAGGAAGGAGAGGAAAAATGGTTTGTTTGGTAAAGCTAATTTCATCATTGTATCGGGTTTAAGTACATCACTAAGTTCGGTACACTCTTTTCCCTATCCAATCCTAAAAACGTATACTTTATCCGTTTTTAGGATACTTTATCCAGTATTTTTATACCTTTATACAACGATATCACAACCCATGTTTGGAGAAAAAATTAGACTTATTCGGGAAATGCGTGGCTGGTCGCAAGAAAATGTTGCTGCACGCCTGGGCATATTGCAAAATGCGTATTCACGCATTGAAACCAATCAGACCAAGCTTGATTCGGCAATGCTCGTGAAGATTGCAGAAATACTTGAAGTGTCCCCTATGGATATTCTTTCAGCACAACCGGCTATTATCAACTTTCAATCAAACAAGGGTACCCAGCAATCATTTGGCTACGTTGAAACTGTTACCACTGGCCAGAAGGAATTGTATGAGCAATTGATAAAGGGCAAAGATGATGAGATAGTGAGGTTGAATACGATTATTGAGAAGTTGTTGGCAAAAAAGTAGTTGCCAATTTCCAGTACTGCGAATGATCAGCATACCGTTTAACTGACGGGTACCCCAGCTACTCTTGCCCCAAACGCTGGGCACCATCATCACTACCCAAATTCTTTTTACGAGGTGTATTTGCAAGTACGACATAGTTGATAAAAACCATGGATTATTTTTGCGAATTAGGAGTGAAGTGCTCCTAATTTATGTTTGAGTTTTAATTAAAAAATATTTCACGAAAAGATTGCTTGATTCCCAAATCATTGGACGTTATTTTATGAGTATAAATTTTATTATTAAACTTATCTCTGCTAACTTCACCGTCATTAAACGCAAAAAAGTATTCGGTTTGCAATCCAGAAAGTGGATATATTCCTATCCCTACTAACTCATAATTCGGGGAACCAGAAGCAATTTGAAACTTAATATCCGAATTTAATAAGTCATTAAACCCTAAATTGCCCGTTGATATCCGATAATCAATTGGCTTATATTCATATCCATCGAAATCCAATTTAAAATTGAATTTTCTATGAAAATAATCAATGGTTAAAAACTGTCTAACGACTTCCAGCATTTAAATTGCGTACAGAGATTGAAGTTTAATTCAACCTTACCTTTTATGAAGGACATATCATAATTAGTTGCATTCCAAAAATCAAATAAAGCAGCACTTTTTAAAACACTGTCTGGGTGATCAATTTCGGCACAAATTATAGTGTCAGATTCAATGGGATTGTTTAAAAGGATCGTATTGCTAAAATGGATATTGTGATAGTTTTTGTTTGTCCGTTTGTTTTTTTCCTTTAAGATACATGCAAACTTCTTTAATGAGGTAACCAACTTGTCATCAAAGGGGATACTGATAAAAACCGAAAATGTCATAGGAAACATCGGATTTATCAAGCGATCAACACTACCATATAGGTTTCGCTGTTCTTTGGTAATCGTTTGATTCTGCACTAATAGGGAGTTTGTAGCTTCATTTAAATTGCGTTGTAAATTTAGTTCAGTTACTACGTTGTTGTGAACCTTATTAAGAGAATCAAATATGTTTTTTGTTGCATTCAAAGTAACATCGGCCTTTTTTATTGTAGTTCTAAAATTTGATATTAGTGTGTTATTAACGTTATTTTGGTTTTCTAACAATTCAGTTTTTTCGTACGATTCTACAATCATACTTATGATCTGTATCACAAGTGAGACCCCTATAAGTGTCGTTAATGTCACTGCCAAAAATTGCTTTCGGCTTAACTCAATTCCCCATTTTCTCTTCTTAACTTGTAGCCATTGTGGTGAGGAGTAATCTTTTCTAACGGAGATGAAACCGCTTAATGCTACCGTTAACAATAAGGAGAATTGAAGTATTAACATATGTTGCTACACATTAAAAGCCTCCTCAATGGGAAGCTTATATTACTTTAACTTGTAGGGATAAGTGCGATTGCAGTTCCAATTACTACTACCCCCACTGCAATCACTATTATGATAGTTTGCATATACCTATTTGCGTAAGGCGTATATAGTCCTAATATAAACAAAATAGTAAAGACTAAGTACAGCAGTCTGCGTTTAGAGCCCTGTTTAATTTTCATGTGCATATTTTAACGGTTACTCAAAAGCCTTGAATCTCTTGGGTAGCCGTTAAACATTTCAACTATTATTGCACATAATCGGCTTATTGTCAAGTGATTGATATCGAGCACATACCACTTTTACTCTTTTGAAGCAATAACTTTTTTCGACACTTTATGAACCTCCCCGCGGCAAGCCGACGGGGTATCATCAGGCACCATGACCTTCGCCAAACAGCGTCAGCTGGTGACCTTGTGTCTTTCCTTGCATGGTGACGTACGTGCGTATCTGTGCCAAGTCGCCCTTCTCCCCCACGGTGGCGAAATAATAGCCATCGCTCCATAATTCACCGCCCCAGAGCTCTTTGCGCAATTCTGGAAATTGTTTGAACAGTTCTCGTGCGGTGATTGATTTGAATATGCGTACGACATCGGCGCCACTCAGGCTCGGCTTGAAGCTGCATAATAAATGAATATGGTCACCGTCAGTGCCAATGGCTTCGAACTCGATGTCGTATCGTTCTGCTATTTGGTATGCAATATCCAGAATTGCTTGATCGATCCGTGGTGTCAACAGCATCTTGCGGTACTTGACCGGAAAGACGACGTGATAGTGGGTGTCGAAGGTTGAGTGGTTAGCTGCCTTGTTGGTCATGGTACGAGTTTATATGAAAACCTTAGGTTTTCATACTTTCCGAAAGCGAAACCCCGCAGCAAGCTGCGGGGAATTTGGGGTTTAAACTACTTACCAAGAAATAGTCGTTACCTCCCCGCATTCCGTATAATCCGCCCAATAATCCCCTCGGTATCCGCCTGGGCTTTTGTATCATCATATTTAACTTTCACCCGATACCCTTTCATAACCGTTCCGCTCTCTTTGGGCTTGGCATCTGTAACAAATAATGTAGCAATATCTTCTGGCACTAATAACTTTATCTTGCCTTGCTCTTTTAATGAAAGATCATCTTTTATCCGCTTGCCGATTTGCAATAGCTTCTTTTTGGTGGCACAGACAACAATCGTCGAGTAATTCGCAGCCAGGCATTTTCTGATGTTATGCAGTTCCCATACTGCATCTGTTGAAACGGATATTTCAATCGCAATTGTTTGCCTCTCCTTTTCAAGTAATACGTCAACCTGTCCCCGCCCGTCAGGGGTAGGAGCCTCTATGTTTGCCTTGTATCCGTACTGTTCAGCCATAGTCTTGATAAAGGCTTGGGTGTAGCGGTGTTCTCGGAGGGAATCGGTATGTTGCTTTGGGGTTTCAATAGTCGGTGTCGGTGTAGCAAGTGGTTTTGGCTCTGTTGGTGTAGAGACGGCAATTGACTCTGCTATCGCAACGGGTTTAGGCGGTGCCGGTACGTTTGGTATTGGCTCCGGTGCAGGCACTGGTTTCGACTGTATAGGAACGCTATAGGTTGCTCGTGAATACGCAATGATTTTCTCGGTGTTATCTTGTTCTGTAGGAAGATCAAGGGGCGTTATGGTGAGATTAAAATCTGCATCGGCCGTATTGACTCTTGCTATCGCCTCCCCAATACGAAGGTTTTGCAGGTCATCAGCGGTAAACGAACTAAACCCCTCCTGCATCCGCTTGGCATCAGTGTCAGCCAGGCGAAAACACATCCGTGTTGCTGCATTGGCAAGCACACTACTCGCAACATCCGCATCATACTTTTGCACCTGCTGCATATCTTGGTGTGCTAATACCAGCCCCAAGCCGTATTTCCGTGCCCCGGACAAAATTGCCGACATAGAGGGCGTAACGAAGTGGTGAAATTCGTCTATGTAGCAGAAAAAAGGAACACGAGTGCCAATCGCTTTTGCTTGCCGTGCCATAGCGGTTTGCTGCAACTTAGACACAATGAATGCTCCTAACAGGTAGCTGTTTTCTGCACCAAGTAACCCTTGCGAGAGTTTCACCAACACAATCTTCTTGCTATCCATCAAAGCCCCAAAATCAATGCTCTTGGTTTGACAGACCATGTTGCGAATGACCTTGGGACGAAGGAAACTATCAAGCCTCGTTAATATCGGCCCCGTTGAGGCTCCGGCTTTTAATAGCGGATATTCCTTTTGCCAATAGTACACGATGTCCGGGTCTGAAACGGTCAAGAGTATTTGCGTACGATATGCCGATTCAATCAGAAACTTTCGCAGGTCGCCTAAATGATACGTTTTGGAGTTGTATAGCAGTGCAAAGATTGCGTTTGACAGGACGCTGTACATTTGGTCGCCAAAGGAAGTACTAAAGCGTTTAAATACGGCTGCCAAATCAGAGGCCAATAACTCCCGCTCAATATCCGAATGTGCCGCCAATATGTTGAATCCTATGGGAAAGGCTGCATCAGTCGGATCAATCAACACAACATCGTTAATGCGGTGTGCCGGAATCTGTGCAAGCAAGCCATTAATCAAATCGCCATGCGGATCAAGACATAACAGGCCATTGCCTGCTCTGATATCCTGCATCATCAGGTTATTCAAGAGCGTTGATTTTCCGGTACCAGTTGCACCCATAATATGAATATGCCGCAATCGCTGTTCGACCGATAGGCCAACACTCTGGGAAAGCCGTTGATGCATGTTTTCGCCAATAACATAGGGTTGATGAAGCAAGTACGCTGGTGCTGCTTTCGTAGTGCAGGTATCGCGAACAAGTTTCGTAGAGTGAGGCAAGGCCTCCGGTAGATGTACAAAGGTTGCCAGTTCCCGACTATTTAAGAGCATGCCGGTGCGGTGTGTTTCCCTGTATAACACATCTTCAAGCCGGGTGCGAACATCATAATCAACAGTATCCATATCTGGAAGCGGTACCAGTTTGTTGGTTGCACTCGTTGAAGCATGAGTGATTGCAGTTGCAGTATGTTGCAAGAGCGTGAGTGCATCGTGTACGGTTGCACCAGTTGCAACCGCCCGTATACATACCCCAAAGAGCGGTTTTGCACCCTTTTCCTTAGCGAGCCGTGGCATGTCGGGGTCATCAAGAAAGAAAGAGGCTTTCCCGCTGTTGTCACTCGCTGCAACTTGCATGCTGTGTGCCCAGGGCTTTTGCGTGCCGCAAAAAAGTACTTGAAAGATAATATACTCTTGTGCTTGCAAGCGTTCCATAATGCCCAATAGCGGCGTATACGGGTCTGGCTGACCACCTTGTGCAATGGGTCGCATACATTCCTCTTGCAAGCCAAAATCAACCGTATAGAGGGCACGGGGCACTTCCAGCAGTGCTTCAATAGCATCTTCCGTTGTTTCTTGCACATGCACGTCTGGAAAGAATGCTGCAAGCTGTGTTGAAACAAACAGTGCATCGTATGTTCGGCAAGTACATTGCACTGATATCTGACTCTGGCTTCCGATGAGTTCAAAGCTAATGGTGCTTTTGCGGAGTGACAACAGGACTAATACTTGTTCCATGCGGTCAACTGATCCCTTGAAGTGCTTTGGCAAGGAAAATGCAAACACAGTCAGTGGGGCGGTATCAGTATAAGGGTGAGCATACAATATCTCTTCTTCATGCACTGCAACTTGCTCTGGTTCCCTTCTCCCAACAAAGAATGCGGCAATGCGTTGCCATAGGCCGGGCTTCCGACCGTCATCAATACTTTCTTTGGGGACGTAATGCTCCAAGAACGGCTCAAATGCGGGTTCCAGCTCGATTGCTTCATCAGAGAGAAACCAACCCCGGCCACGCTGCTCCCACAGATAGAATTGTGCGGTCAGTTCCTGCCATTGCGAGAGGCTCATTCTTTGACAGTGGGGACATAGCGTAATACCTTCTCAACAATCAGTTTATCGACCATGCCTTTGACGATTGCATCGATGCTTTTTATAAACATCAACTCGGTATCGATTTGGTAGTAGGTCTTGCCGAGCGGGACAAACCATTTTAGGATCGGGATGCGGCGTAATGCCAGGACGATCTCGTTTTCGGTTTCGCCCAGCCACCAACTGACGAAGAAACTCCGACCGAACGGGGCGGCACAAACGTAGAACTTCAGGTTATCCTTCTTGATACGCAAGTATTCTCGTGACGCACCGAAGAAATTCACCTCGTCCATCGCCACGATCTCGCAATCGACCTTGGGAAAGTTGTACGTGCTGATGAGCTTGGTGAGGTGTGAGTAGAACTGATTTGCAGAAAGCGACAGTTCTTCAAAATGCTGATAGGAATGTGAATGGACATAGGTTTGTGCCATGACGTGAGGGGTTATAGGTTAACAACTATTTGGAATATAAATTTGAGAAAGTTGATTGGGAAATCAAAATTTATATGCAGAATTATCCGAAATTGCTTGTATTTACCATTACAGATATTAATATCTTCCCTTTAGTAATTACATCGCCATTCATTTAAGAATTAATACATATAAAGAGTTATATATAAGTTACTTATATTTATTGACGTTAATTAATAAATTTATGAAAAATGCTTTATATAGATAGAATTTCAGGAAATTCTGGTATTCAGCAATACCGAAATTACATTGATAGCCAAATTTATCTTGGAGATCTTAAAAAATCAACAAACGATATCACAAATTATAATCTGATTGAAATACGACGATGTTTAGGTGAGACATCAATGACTAACAAAGAAAATTACAAAAGCTTAGTCAATGTAGTTTGCGGAAATTTAGACAGGAACTTCAATGGCTTAAATCGACAGTTGAGCGGAATTCAGCAGTTGTTAGGCGATGCAAACGATACTCTTGATGCAATTAATTCAAACATTAATGACTTGTATGCGATGCTCGATTACAAGATCGATTTAATAGTAGACGAACTCAAAACTACTAATTATGTTTTAAAAATAATCTCAAATAAGTTAGACCGACCACAGTCTTTAATTAACAATGAATACTGTGTAAAAAAAGGATTGGGTTATCTTTCTGTTGCTTTAGAGGAAGGTATACATAGCGATTGTTACATGTATGCATTAACTGAATTTATGAAAGCTGTAGGATTTGAATATGATGATTATTTTAGCCTATTCAAACTGGGACTAATCCATCTTAACTCCTATCGGCATTTAAATCTGCCTCTTGCCGATGAGTATTTTAAAAAAGCGATAAGTTTTGCAAAGGCAGCTTATAAGATCGAAAAAAACAACAAGAAACAGTGGATTTTAGACATAATTGCATTTTCATATTACCATAGTAGCAAATGCAATTATGTAATAGGAAATATAAAGGAAAGTATTAAACAAGCTTTTGAAGCTGCAACTACCTACCAGCATAACCCCGTATTTCAATACCAATTGGCAAAATGTCTATCGATAAATAACCAGTTAAAGGAATCTGCGGCTGTTCTTGTTAACGTAATTGCCTTAAACCCGAATTTTTTTGTTACTGCATTAACTGATAAGGACTTCATTACAAAAGATTTTATTGTGCAAGAACTAATGCGAAAATCAGGAGCGATTATTGCGGAAGCAAACAATGAATTTAAACGGTTGTCGCCATTAATTACCCCCCGAAGCAAATTTTATATTTTACTTAGTCAATTAAATCGCCAATACACATTTACAAATTATCTTCTTGCGATAAAGGCCCTTGACGAAATGAGATTAAATCGAGAATTTACATACATCCGTCATAGCGGCATAAGCTGGATATTTACGCATAATGCAACCATAAACGCAAATTTGTATGAAATATTGAAAATTGAACGGGACGAAGAGAATCATGCTAAGGAAAGAGATCAATACCTCACAAAAATGACGGAGATTCGTGAAAAGAAACAATTAGCACTACGAATCTTTCAAACGGTGAGTTGTATTATACTCATACTAACAATTCTATTTTTATTAAATGGGGGCAACTATTCCTTCGCAAAAATTGTTTCGGTGTTTGTCCTTGTATTGCTTCTAATTTATATGATTTTTCAGTTTCACAAAGAGTTTAAGATTTAACACGAACGTAAATTTTTTCAACACTAATTAATGGCTCAAGGGTTTCGTCAAATATCGCAACCGATTCAATGTCAGTGTATTTTACACCGTTTTGGCAAAGAGTTGCTATTTCTTTGACCCCTCCTTCACCCATATAAACAAGCTTACCCTGCTCTACCAACTCTTCATAGCGTTTTTCTTTCTCTTGTTCTTGATTGAAGAAGCTGTTTCGGTATTCGCTATCGTATTTAGCTTCAATTGTTTTTTTAATCTGCTTTTGATGTTCGTCTAATTGGGGGTTGATTTTAAATAAACGCAGGCCGATTACCTCATTGTTCTCATCATAAACGTTAATTAAATTAGACTGGATTCCGTCGTCAGCATGTTCCAGGTACAGCTCTCCTATTCTTTCATCGCCAGGATTAAAATAGCCAACATCCTCATAAATTCCAGCCGTAATCAATTCATCAACTTTTTGGTTGTTTCTATTATTAGCCAAGATAGATTGAATTCTCAAATTCTGATTTACTTGTCTATCGACATATTCCTGAATTTGGAGAATTTCAGTAGCAGCTATATTTTCTATCTGTACATGTTCTTCCGGTGAATGGTTCATGTCACCAGTAACACCTTCGGATTCTGTGGTTTTATTTAATGGATGTTGTGGAAATTCTTCTAATGACATATTCATTTATTTTTATTATATGATGCATTGTATCACGTAATAAGCCGTTTGAAAAACTATTATTTGTCATTATGAGTTAGAAAATTCTTTTTCAAAATTTGTTAATGTCACCGCACTAAACCCCTTGCTCTCCGTTCCGTCAATCAACAGCTTTATATAAATATGATACCGGGGCAAACTGGTAAAGTCATCAAAGGTAAATACCGGGTAAAACTGCTTTTCCATGATCTTTGCATCTTCCAACCCTATACGAAATGCGATGATTGTTCCAAAGTTTGCAAGAATTGCACTTCTGGTATCGGATTCCAATTGGTCAAGGTGTTGATTCGCCAAAAACAATCCAATCCCAAACTTACGCACCTGTGGCAACATGGTTGCAAAGGATGACGATACGAAATTTTGGGCTTCATCAATGTACACATAAAACGGCTTCCGTTTCTCTATCGGCAACACCGCTCTTCGCATTGCGGCAACTTGAATACTGGTGGTGATAAAGCTGCCCAGTACAATGGCCACGTCTTCACCAATAACCCCCTTTGAAAGGTTGCAGAATACAATCTTGCCCTCATTCATACACTGCTCAAATGAAATGCCTCCCTGCTGGCCGAAAATGCCCCGTAGCGTGTCGTTTGCAAGCAATACACCTATCTTGTTCAATATTGGCATAATAGCCGTAGCGAGGGCACTGGCTGAATATAGTTCATATTCCTTTTCCCAAAAGGAATTGATGTATGGGTTGCTAATGGTTTGCAATACCGATATGCGAAACGGTTTATCAACCAATAACTTGTTAATATCAAGCAATGTGCTGTTTGGGTATTCTAACAGGGTGAGGATGGCAAAGCGGAGGATGTATTCCATTTTGCTCCCCCAGGCATCAAGAAACAGCCGTTTGAATACCGATATCATTTCAGAGGCAACAAGCTGCCGTTGGTGTTCTGGTACATTGGAAAGCGGATTAAATGCAGGCAGTGCATTGAAATTGGCGGCATTGAATAAAACAACATCTGCCTTGCGGTGTACCGGTATAGCCCGCACGATAGACCGGACAGTATCGGCATGCGGGTCAATTACGCATACTCCTTGATCTTTGTATATGTCATCAAGAGCCATATTGATGAGCAGATGACTTTTACCCATACCTGTTTTTCCTAATACCCAGATGTGGTGCAAGCGGTCGGCAGGCTTAATGCCAAATAGCTGGTTGTGGTTACGCCAGTTAGTTTTGCCTATTGGGGTGAAGGGTTTGAGGTCGTACATGCCTATAGCATAACGATCTGGAATTTTTATTTATAGTAGTCCCTTTTTATAGTTGTTTTTAAAATCAGACCTCTATTTCCTTTTTGCCTAACATGTGAAAATTACCACATGGAAATAAAAGATCATAGGCTATTATTATTCATTGAGCTATATAAAGAACTTCATGGTGTAACCCTTTCAAGAAATGAGGCATATGAACAAGCCTCTAACCTATTGCAATATGTCTTGCATTGTATAAAACCGCTTGCGAAAATTGATGAAGATGATATAAATAATATGTCAAACGAAAGCGAATAGCCAAAATATGTTGTCCCTAAAAAGGGGCAGCGAATTCGCTTTCGTTTGACGACAAGAGTGGCTTTCGCTGTCCCTTTTTAGGTTTCATGGATAAAGAAAAAATAAACTATTTTACATACATAAGAAAATCAACAGAATCTGACGGGAGGCAGGTTTTGTCTATTCCCGCCCAAATTGAAGAGGCGACTAAACTGCAAGAGCGGGAGCATTTAAATGTTGTTGATACTATTATTAGTTCTGCAAGTGCAATGATACCGTACAATCGCCCCGAATATTCCGAGATGATAAAACGCATAAAAAAAGGAGGTGCGTCTGGAATTATCGTATGGAAAGTTGATCGTTTAGCCCGAAATCACGTTGAATGGGGTGAACTAATGTATTTATTGCAAATAGGTGTTATAAAATCTATTTGGACACCACATCGTGAATATCAAAGTAGAGATAGTGCTTTACTTATTGCTCTGGAAGCAAGTATGGCAACACAGTACAGCGTGGATTTATCAGATAATGTTAAACGGGGGTTACGTAAAAAAATTGAACTCGGTCAACCGCCGCTGATTGCTCGTTTAGGATATCTGAATACAAAGTTTAGTGAACACGGAACAAATGCTATTGTAGTTGATAAGAAACGTTGGGTGCATATGCGAAAAGCCTTTGATTTAATGCTTACGCGGCAATATTCTATCGCTCAAATTGTTGAAATTCTTAATAATGAATTTAATTTTCGAACCCGCCCAAGTAAAAAGCGTTCTGGTCGTCCTCTTGCAATAAGTATCTTACATAGAGCCTTTACCGACCCGTTCTACACGGGCTACTTTAATTACATGGGTAAATTGCATAAAGGTACCTACAAGCCAATGATAACATTGGAGGAATTTGATGCTATACAGGACATTCTTGGACGAAAAGGCAAATCAAAACCAATAAAACATCAGTTCGCTTTTACAGGATTAATGACGTGTGGCTCTTGTGGAAGTGCAATAACAGCGTCGAGAAAGCTTAAAATACTACGTTCTACGGGAGAATACAAAACGTACACATTTTACCACTGCACAAAAAAGAAGCGAGCGATACCCTGCAAGCTAAAAAGCTCTACAGCTGAAAGAATATTGGTATCCTTAATTGAGAAAGAATTGGAAACTATTGAACTAATTCCCGAAATGAAATCATGGGCTGTCGAAACTATAAAAGAAGATTACGACGATGAACTTATGAAACACAAGAAGCTGCTTAAATCAACCCAAGATTATGAACAAAAATTACGATTAGAACTTGATACCTTATTGGATTTACGAATAAGTCAGGAGTTAACAGATCAACAATACACTCAAAAGAAAGCCGAGCGAGAGGCTTTACTTATTCGTGTTCGAGAGAAGTGTAAAAATATAGAATCCAACATAAATGCTTGGATTGACCAGGTAACAGAAAAATTAGATTTTGCAGTAACGGCTTCTGAATTATTCAAAAATGATGACTTTCAACTACGAAAACGCATCTGTAATTATTTTGGCTCGAACTGGATTTTAGAAGGAAAAAAGGTAACGTTTACAAGGCCAGGGTGGGTATTCGACATAGAAAAGTTGAAAATACACTATGGACCTGAATTTGAGGGGCTCGAACCAAGAAAAACCTTTATGGAATATAGGAAAACCGAGGCTTTTCAGGTAAGCAAAAGGATATTGTGCGGGCTTAGGGATAACGTTGCGAACCGCCACCGAGTTTAGAAACCGCTGATCTTATTTATGATTGCACTATAGTTAAAATTTATATGGGTTGCAGCCGTCGCTAAATGTTGTAACTCATCGAGTGTCCAAACTATGGCCTGCATATCAGAATTTGTTTTAATTATATGAAAGGTTCCGATTTCTATATCCTCTTTTGTTCCATCAAGGTTGTTTATTGACATGTCTTTTTTAATTCTAAAAATAACATACTTTCCTGCAACATGAATGATATGAGGTCGCCTTGATAGCGGAATATGAGTAGCTGATTTATAAAAATTATTAAGATGAGTTAATAGAGTTTCGGCCGCTATCCCGTCTGAAGCGTATATTATTTTATAAGGCCAATCTTCATAGTTACTTAATTTAATATGTGGGTTTAAACGGTTTCCTATTGGCAAATTTGCTGGGATAGAAGCAATCCCCGACAATGAATCAATCAGTTGCTCTTTGTTTAAGTTTGATTTAATTGATGCAACTCCCAGCGTACCTTCAACTGGACCAAAAGATTTACCTCTACCATCTTGGTTCAAAAAATTATACCTAGGAGCGGTGTCTGTCGATATAATTATATCGAGCTGCTTAGACTCCTCTCCGTCTTCGCCAAACAAAAAACCTCCGAGATATACGTTGCATTTGGAAGGAACATGTTGTTTTAAGAACTCTGCGTAAATTAATTCTCGAGATACACCAACATCCGAAGTATTGGGAAAAATAGAACTTGCCTCGGCTTCCCCCTTCAAAACTTCTGAGACTTTTTCAAAATATTCTTTTAACCTATTATAAAAGGGTTTCGCCATGACTGTTTGGTTAGGATCTATTTATTTTGACTAGTTCAACTTGGTGCAGACTTAAGAATAACGTTGTGAGCCGTAACTCGAAAAGTTCGGATACCCTTTAACTTTTGGTACTATGTCTTTTTAGCCGATAAACTACACATGAACTATTCAAAACAATATGCCAATAAACTACAGACCCAAAGGGAATGGCGCGGCGAGGGGTGCTGTGTTCCTGTGGATAAAATGTGAGTCTCGACGAAAGAAGATAAAGCAAGGCCCGTCCGCAACAGCAGGTCTTTATTACGAGAAATGTTTCAGTAAGTTAAATATTGAAAGTCTCAAGACTTGACACTATCCGTCTTATGTCGCTGATGATTCATTTCAGATGCAACATCGCGTTCAATCCTGCTAAAACTATCCTCTGAAATTGCAAATAGGAATAGTTCTTGATGTTCACCATCTTTAGTAAACTTCGCAGCAACGTAATCATTCTTGTTTTCGCGATGGGAATCGCCCTTAATGTGGCTGGGGTGATGACTTAATGTTGGCATATTTGTCTGATTTGTATGTAGTTAAAAACTTGTAAAGCGAGTTAAAGAGCCCTTCTGCACATCCTTGAACTATCAATGGATGTATTTCTTCGTCAAAAACGTCTTTTTCTATTGAATCTATACAAAGAAAGCCAATAATTGTGCCGACCGGGACGTTCTTTTTGTTCCGTCCAGTAAAACCTATTGCTGCAGTGATGCATGATTTATAATGCAATTTCCAATTTGCCTCCTTTTCATCAATCGGGGCTTTATCATATAAGTTTTTGGGAGAACCATATAAATCAATAAAACGACTGTTGCTGTAGTCTTTTAGAGCAATAAGGTTGTTGCTAAAAAATGGTTTCTGTTTTGTATTCCACGTATCGACAATTTGATTAAAATCAGTGTTGTCTTTTATTAGCACCGCAGTCGTACTTCTGTCATGCGATGTTCTGGTGCTAAGTAAATTGCCTTCCCTAATAAAGGTTCTAACGCGATATTTCTTTAGCTTATTAAGGTTTTGCACTTCATCCAAATTGCCAGGATCTACTATTATTTTAATGCATACATGGAAATCCTTGCCCGTAACTTCATTAAAGGCGGTGTTTAGTGTGTTACAAAATGCATTAAACGCCGCTATAAATTTGTGTTCATCTCCACCATTTTTCCCATCTTCCCGTTCGCCACTTCTAATATCGTTGAATGCGGCATTTAGGTATCCGATTAATGCAAGGTTTTTGTTCTTTTTACCTAAGTAAGTTATTTTCGCATTTAAATCCGATAATATTTGCGCACTCTCCTTCTTTAGTATAGCAAGTTCTTCTGAAGTCTCATCGAACTTTTTGGTTATTTGAGTAAGATGATGAGTATGTTTTCTATTATTAGAAACTATTACACTCATCTCAAAAAGGACGGCAATGAGAAGCAAGGCGAGGGCCATTATTCCTTCCTTATCTCCTCCTTTATAAAAAAATTCAACGCCAGAAGCAATAATTATTATAGGCGCAATGTAGTAATGAAAAGCCACAATGGTTTCCCAGGATTTTTGGAATATGTTTGGTGATTCTTCGGGTTGGCTTAGATCCATAATGGTATATTTCTCAAAATTAGAAACTTATGTGAATCTACGAAATGTATTTGGAAATAATATTGACAAAATACTCAGTTAATATTAAAATCAATGGGTTGTTGGTTTGCCAGAGTTCATTATGTGGCCTTCGGTAAACCAGCAAAAATGAAAACTATTCGTAAAACCCTATCTAGCAAAGAAGCTTGGTCAGTTCTGTTGACTTTAAACATCTTAGTGTGTTTAGTATTGATCGTTCTGTACGGCCAATCAATTACCGCTACTTTCTATTGCAAAACCTCGTTCTTTTGCCAATACATTAAAAGCATGTTCACGGTGCTAAATTTTATTAAAAAGCCTAAATCGGCTTTTTTTATTTCAAAGTATATAAATCTTAGAATGATAAAAATTCCGTTTCAAAAACCAGAAATGAAAGGCAGGGCGATTGCCCTGCCTTTCATTGCCTATTCTCTTGATCTTTCTAACTGTACCGCTCGTACTATCTGCCGTTCCTGATATACATGTGCGCTTAAGATGGCTTCAAACATTTTTTTATAATAACTATGCCTGTTTGCAGTTCCTTTTTTGTGCAATGTTGCAAGTCCGGGGTACAGCCTTTTTGTATACTCTATTAACTCGTCTGTTGAACGCATGCACGTAATGGATTTGAGCTCGCTCTTTGTAAAAAGATCAAACTCGCAATAATACTCCTTTGCAAGTGCTTCTATTCCTTTAAGGATTCGAGCAATTGCTTTAGTATGTTTATGAACGGGAGGTACTTTAATCACTATCGCTGTAATCGAATACTTTTGTAAGTATTGACGATACCGCTTCATGATAATTCGAAACTTTGCTTCCGACCAAGAAGTACTAAACTTGTGAATGTGTCGATCAAGCAGGTGCCCATCTTGCAAGACACAAACACCAGTATTCATGGTGCCGATACTAATCCCAAATATAATCATTGGTATTATAGATTGAATTGGTAACGATGTTGGTAAACAGCCGTGCCCTTGTGGTACGGATGGAGTGACCTGGTATTGCTAACACATGGGTAACAGTTGCAATTAAGAAGTCTCTCGGATATTTTTTTGTACACGACAGGTAGAATGCAAGTGACTTTTGATCAAGCAATGCGTCTGCGAGTTCCTTGGCCAACTGGAGTTCATTTGGCGTGTATATATTGCTTTTTATTCTTTTTTTCATAATGAACAATAATTGGCTTGTAATGGGCCGACGATAATCGTACGTATCGTAATTTTTGTGGTTTTCGTTACGTACGTTAATTTTTTTCAAAAATTGGGAATAGCAAAGCTGTGTATTCGCTCTACGGATACAAGTGCAATATGTAATTGTAGTCAATGTTCCCGTCAGAACATTAAATTGTTAGAAAGTCCCGTTCTATCATTTGATAGTAATCAGGATATAACTCCTGTGGTGTCTTGTTGTAGAGTATGCACAGCTTTATAAGGTTAGTACCTGTAGGCATATATTTTTCCTTTTCCCATAAACACAATGTCACGGGTGTAGTATGTCCTAAGAGGTTAGCAACCTGCTGTTGAGTATAGCCCGCATTTTGGCGGATTACCTTTAATCGATTTGGATATTTGCGATGCTTGTAATCCACTCTCATACGATACAATCGCTGCACGTATAAAATAAGAGACCTAAAATTATTATAAACACTAATTTAATTGTACAAGCGATACCCCAATCGGTGCAAATAAAAAAATTTAAATCAGTCCACATAATTAGTGTTTGTTATAAAAACGGACTACTACCGCACTCATGACGCTTTCAATACACTGAAAGAAAAAAGTTATGAATGTTCCTAAATTTAAATCAGAAAAAATCCTGCTCTTCATTGCAGGTGCAGTAGTGTGGCTATCACTGGTGTACATCGTACTAACCATTTTGCTTGATCTTCTCGATCAATACATCAAGTGGCTCTGTACACCATAATGCCAACAATCAGTATCTTTAACTCACCTATTCTTTCACACCATCAATTCCCTCGTAAATGGAATCAAAACGTATCGGCATTTTCATCCGTGTCAGCACGGAAATGCAAGTAAAAGACGACAGCCCCGAACATCACGAACAGCGTGCCCGCTACTATGCCGAGTCAAAGGACTGGGCAATACTGGAAACCTATCAACTTGATGCAGTCAGCGGGAAATCGGTTATGCAGCACCCGGAAACACAACGGATGCTCCGGGATATAAAAAGCGGACACATCAATGGCCTGGTATTCTCCAAGCTTGCTCGCCTTGCTCGAAACACCTTAGAGTTATTGGAGTTCTCCAACATCTTTAGAACCTATAATGCAGACCTGATATCGCTCTCCGAAAGCATCGATACCAGTACGCCAGCCGGTCGCTTGTTTTATACAGTGATTGCAGCCATGGCCGAATGGGAACGTGAGGAAATCAGCAGCCGGGTAGCAGCATCGGTTCCAATACGTGCAAAGATGGGCAAGCCATTAGGCGGACAAGCAGCGTTCGGATACAGATGGCACAATAAGGAGTTGATAGTTGATGAGAAAGAGGCACCAGTACGGAAACTAATGTATGAGTTATTCATGCAGCACCAACGCAAGTTCAGTACAGCCAGAGCATTAAACGATGCCGGATACCGCACCCGCAACAACTCTAAATTTACCGCCACCACCGTCTCCCGTTTGCTTCGTGACAGTTCAGCCAAAGGAGAACGCCGAGCCAACTACACTAAAAGCTTAGGAGACGGTAAGCAATGGGTTATCAAGCCAGAAAACGAATGGGTCATTATGCCCTGTCCACAAATTGTTTCAACGGAACTGTGGACGGCCGTTAATCACGTGTTAGATATGCAGGAAGCTAACAGCATTTCCCGCCCAAAAGCGGTGTATCTGTTATCGGGATTTGTGCACTGCGATTGTGGCAAAACGATGTACGTATACCACACCTCAAAAGTGTATTCGTGCAGCAAGTGCAGGCACCGGATTGCAGTGAATGACCTTGATGAGATATTTCAAGAACACTTGAAAGAGTATCTCAAAGGCATTGATACAACCAGCTACCTCAACGAAACCCAAAGCGAGATACAGGAGAAGAAAGCACTGCTTGAAACGACAAAGAAAGAGCGTTCAAGGTTGCAACGCACCATTGACCAACTGATTGAACTCCGTATGACACAGGAACTGTCTAAAGAGCAATTTGCAGAAAAGTACCGGCCAGCAGAAGAGCAATTACGGCAGCTTGATGCACAGTTGCCCATCATTGAGGCAGAAATCGACGTACGCACCATTCAATTGCTTTCAAGTGATACGGTCATGCAGGAAGTGAAGACGCTGTACGATCAATGGGAAACATTGCCGTTTGAGCAGAAGCGTAATATTGTAGAAACGATAGTGAGTGCCATTGAAATCGGCAAAGAAGACATCACCATCACGATTGCCTACGTCCCTGCCGTTCCTCCAAATGCAAAGAAACCTTCTCACGGCGTCAGGGGTTCATACTCGCCACCAACATAAAACTTGATGGATAATCAACCGTGAATTTTGCCCTTGATATGGTTACCCGGCGTTCTTCTAACGGCTGGCGCATTACTTCGAGGGCGCTTCGTTTAAATTCCGGTAATTCATCAAGAAATAAAACACCATTGTGGGCCAGTGAAATTTCGCCGGGGGCGGGATTGCTTCCTCCGCCTACGAGGGCTACGTCGCTAATGGTATGGTGTGGGCTCCTGAAAGGTCTGATGGTAACCAGCGCGTCGGCAGCAGCAAGTTTACCGGCAACGGAATGGATTTTAGTGGTCTCTAACGCTTCGTATAAACTTAGCGGAGGTAAAATGGATGGCAACCTGCGGGCCAGCATGGTTTTACCGGCGCCAGGCGGACCTATCAGGATCACATTGTGACCGCCTGCTGCTGCAATTTCAAGCGCGCGTTTGATGTTTTCCTGGCCGCGCACTTCGCTAAAATCGCTGTCGTAGTTGCAAAGGCTGTCGTAAAATTCTTCGCGGGTGTTAACAACTACCGGTTCAAGCTTTACATCGCCATTAAAAAAGCCAACAACCTCTTTAATGCTTTCAACGCCATAAACTTCCAGGTCATTTACAATGGCAGCCTCGCGGGCATTTTGTTTGGGGAGGATGAAACCTTTAAAACCGTCTTTACGGGCCTGTATAGCTATAGGCAACGCGCCTTTAATGGGTTGTAAACTGCCATCAAGCGATAGTTCGCCCATGATGATATACTTATCCAGTTCATCGGCATCCAACTGGCCCGAGGCGGCTAATACAGCGGTTGCGATGGTGAGGTCATATGACGAACCTTCTTTTTTAATATCGGCCGGGGCCATATTTACCACCACCTGCTGGCGCGGCATCCTGAAATTACAGTTTTTTAGTGCCGAATCTATCCGGAAGTAGCTTTCTTTAATAGCCACATCGGGCAGGCCCACAATAAAATATTTGGTACCCGCCGCTATATTTACCTCAACTGTAATGGTGATAGCCTGTATCCCATAAACCGCACTGCCAAAAGTTTTAACCAACACTGTGATAAAATTTAATCAACGCGTAAGATAAATATTTTTAGCAATTGTGAACAGGAAATAAAATGTTATCTAACAAAAAACGGCGCCTTCTGGGCGCCGCTGCTAATGCTTATGACCGTTGTTTATACGTGTCAAAATCGCTGGCAAATTCTTTCAGGATGTTGTACCATGAGTGTGCCCAGTAGTTACGGAAGCCAAAACCACGGCTATTGCCGGTTTTATAAACGGTAAACAAAACCGTTTTATCGTTCATGTTTACAAAGGTTACCCACGCACCGGCCTCGTGTGTTGCTTTGTTCATGCCTTCAACAAACATCATCATGCCCAGGCCTTTTTGGCCCTGGAAGTCGTAATTTTTTACCAGTTCTACAATATCCTTTTCTTTAAGCGTGCTGAAATCGCTTGGTTTCTCGGTAAAAAAGTTTTTGGTGATGGCATTGTTTACGGCTTCGGTAACCTTGAAAGCGAAGTTTACACTATCGCGGTGCGAAGCACGGGGCACGTTATATGTTTTTGGCTCGGTTATAAACAGGTTTGCCCAGGCCGGGATAAATTTACTTACAAACTCCGAATTTAACAGTTCGCCGGTGGCCTTGTACCCCGCTTCCGAGCCAATAAATCTCATTTGCGAAAAGTCCATTCCCAACCAGGTAACAGGTACTTTAGGGTTAAATACATCGGCTTTGGTTTGTGCCTGGGCAATGTTTACTGTGGCGCAGGTAATTAAGGCAATAAGCCAGCTAAATTTTGTGATATTCTTCATGGTTATGGTATGCTTTGCAATACCCGCCGCCCATACCGGCAGATATTGCAAAATAACACACAATTCATGTAATTAGCGTAGGTCTAAAATAACCAGACGGTTAAATTTTGTTGTTATGCACGCAACATCTTCAAAATCAGGTTGATATTTTTTGAAAGATCAGATGGTATTTACAAACAGGAAAAAGGCACAGGAAATCACTGCATAGGCCATCAGCATAATTGACCATACTTTTTGATTGTTTTTGCTCAGTTTTTCAAACGCGATATTCCATTTTTTAAATCGGCCGTTGTTTAGCAGTATAAAGTAGTTAAGCAGCAGCGCGCCCGAGGCGGCCAAAAGCATTACGGTTGCTGTTACCTGGTTAATATTAAACCATTTTTGGTGTAAGCAAATTTGGGTAAACATCAGCAGGTTGGTTAGCAAAAGGATTAACAGGAAACTTACGCCAAAAAGCGAGTTAAATTTGGGTAGGCCACCTTGTCCGAAATTTCTGGCGTTCCATCTGTAAGCGGTTACATAAATGGATTTAATTGCTGCTGTGTTCATGATGTTAATGGTTTAAAGGTTAATAGTTATTAGTTAAACGATCCGTTGAGATGGATTGTTTGGCTGATAACGCTATTGGCAAAATTTTATTGCGAAATTTTTGATATTTTTTCCCGAAGCCATATAATAATGGGCTTCTTTAATTAACATCGGCAAAGCTTCGGTTATGCAAGCTGCTTCATCAAACATAAACGGCCACCAAAAGGCAGCCGTTTTATATTATTAAAGTAGTAGATTTTTATTTTGCCGATGCCATTTGAAGCAATGCGGCGTCATGATGATATTTTACTTCGGTTTTGTTATCAAATAACATAGCCGCGCCGTTTTGGGCGGTGTAAGCAGGCCAGTTGGGTAAGCCTTTGGCATTTGGGTTGCCGGCACGGGCAAAATTTATCCACGCCTGGCTCATTTTGTTGGCTAAGGCGTAAGCATCCTTACCACCGCCTGTCATTTCTTGGCAGCGTTTGATGTTATCAAACTCAAAGCAGATATCAATACAATGTATAGATTTAAACATGCCGTCGGCCACAGGCGATTGCCATGTAAACATATACATATAAACCGGGGCGGCGCCGGCTACAGACGATTTTGCGTTTGCCTGGCGAATAACGCCCGGCCTGAAGGTTGCTAAATCAATATCCAGGTAATCTGATGGTTTTACTGTACCGGGGTAAGCTTTTAAAACTTCGGCCATATAAGCGTCTGTTTTATCGGCATATTTTTTTTGAAGGTAGGTTTTAACATCGTCCATGCTAAAGTTGCGGATGGCCGGGTTTATCAGCGAGGCCATAAACTCGGTTTTGGTTGAGCCTACCAGCAAGGGAATGTTTTTTGATAGTTCGGCTGCGGCGGGGTCATTTAACTGGTAGGGTAAAAACACCCCATCGTTAACTGGTTCCCAGCCCAATCCAAAACCGGCAACAGGCTTGCCTTCGGCTTTTAGTTGCGCGGCCACCTTTGGCAATGCTTTTTTTGTCGCCGCGCTCAGGCGCTCGTATGATATGGTTTGTAACGAATCGGCCTGGTTTGGCTGCAGGTTTAACAGTTCCAGCATGGCAGCGCCAATTCTTTTTGATACATCGTTATCCATAAATTTTGACTGGTAACTGCCACTTTGCACAATAGCTTTATGAAACAAGCCTTTTGCTGATGGTGCCGCCATTAAGGTAGTAACCTTGCCGCCACCGCCCGACTGGCCAAAAATGGTTACGTTATCCGGGTCGCCGCCAAAGCTGGCTATGTTTTGTTTTACCCATTGCAGGGCGGCAACAATATCCATCATACCTACATTGGCCGATGATTTATATTTATCGCCATAGGCCGATAGGTTTAAAAAGCCCAGCAAGTTTAAGCGGTGGTTAATGGATACCACAACAACATCACCTTTTTTGCTCAGGTTTTCGCCATCATAGGATGGCAGTTCAATGGCCGAACCGGCCGAAAAGCCGCCACCATGCAGCCAAACCATTACAGGCCGTTTTTTTTGATCGCTGATTCCTGGTGTCCAAACGTTAAGTTTAAGGCAATCCTCATTCATATAGCCCCAGTTGTGCTGAAAGCCAAACTCGATAGGGTCGTTAACAGTAGTGGTCGGGTCGATAGGGCAAACGGCGCCGTATACCAGCGATGCGCGAACACCCTGCCATGGCGCAGGTTTTTCGGGTGCCATAAAACGTTTGGCAGTTGCATAAGGTATGCCTTTATAATTAAAGGTGCCGTTGTGGATGTAACCGCGTACCTGCCCGGCATCGGTGCGGGTTACGGCTACATTTTCGCCGGCAATAATGGCATCGCTGCTTTGGCTGTAGCCAAATAATGGCAGCAGGCAAACGGCCAGCAAAGCCCAAAATGTTGAGTTTTTATTCATGGTTATCTGGTTTAATATAATTGGTTTATGGATTCAGCCGGGGGCTGAATAACGTATACCATTACCATGATTTATTGGGCAATAAACCAATAATTACCATTGTGTAGGTATTACACAATGGTAATTATAAAAATTTGATCTGCAATAGCGTGAAACAACTTTATTACAAATAATTGTACGCAATGAGGTTAATTGGCCGCTACATTAAATGTGGCTAACAAGTTTATATCTGGGTCGATATTTATCGTTTGCGGTTTTGCCTCCACCGGCAGTTGTATTAGGGTCGTTTTATTTTTAATGTGTACGGTATTTAGCTTATTTCCAATAGCAATCTCCAGCGCAAAATCATACAAATGCGCTTGTTTTTGAGTGATATCAATATTGACAAGTTTTTTAGGTTCATCATATTTCCAGGAAATCTCCAAATCAGGATGCCCTGCTATACGGAGCCATTGTTTAAAAAATGGTTTCAGGTTTTGCCCGCTGGCATGTTCCATTATCGCGCACAGATCGGCAGTATTGGCGTTACGGCCATTATATTGGGCGTAATAGCTAACAACACCTTTCCAAAAAACAGCATCGCCAAGCTTGTGCCTAAGCATGTGTAGCACCCAGCCCCCTTTTTGATAGCTATTGGCGTTTAGCAGTTGCATATATTTGTCTTTTACCGCAGTATCAACCACCGGGCTAAGCCTTTTCTTTTCAAAATCAATAACGGTTTGCCTATCCTCGGTTAAACGTTTTTTTAATGTATCGGTCCCGTATTTATTCTCCAGGTACAGGTTGGTCATGTAGGTGGCAAAACCTTCGCTTAACCATAAATGAGCAAAGTTTTTTTCGCTCGCGCCATCACCAAACCACTGGTGGGCAATTTCGTGCGCCATTAACTCCTCGATGCCTTTGCTGGTAACCGACTCTTCGAAGTAAAATATCGCGCTTGCATTTTCCATTCCGCCAAATATGGTTTTCGATTGTACGTTGGCCAGTTTCTCGTAACTGTAAGGTCCCACTTTTTTGATAAAAAATGGCAATATATCTTTGGCAATGGCATAGTTTTTAAAACCGGCCTCCTTGTTTTCGGGAAACACATAGGTATAAACCGGGATACCGCTTACATCGCCGGGATGGTCGATAGCAAATTCGGCCACACCGATAACCATAACTTTGGTGGGGAGCACAACATTTTCCTGCCAGTGCGTAAGCTTCAGGTGATTATCTAAAGCTTTGTCTTCCAGTTGTAAACCGTTTGCTACAACCTGGTAATGGTCGGGCGCTGTTACTTCAAAGTCGACGGTCGCTTTATCTGCCGGGTCGTCAACACAGGGGAGCCAGTTATGCGCCCTGTTTGGCCAGTTATCGCCAAAAAAGGTACGATGGCCAAATTTATTGGTAGATATGATCAATCCATCGGCAGGTACACCTTCGTAGTTAATCACAAAGCTATGCCTGCTGGGGGCTTTTACCAGCGTGTATATTTTAACAGCATCGCTATCCTGTTCAAATTTAAGGCTTTTACCATTTTCGGTTACCGAAGATACGGTCATCCCTTTACCGTTAGCATTCTTTTTCACCAGGTTCAGGTTAAAAGAGGTAGCATCCTTAATAAATTTTATGGCGATGGTAGCTTCTCCTTTGATGTTGTTGTTATCGTCATTCAGTTGCAAGGCAAAATTATAATGCTGCACATCAACAGCCGAGCCGGGAACCTGGGCATGGACAGATAATGCAAAAAAGGCAAAAACGACAGGAAATATTTTTTTATAGTAGAGGATTGAGCGCATACAAAACGGTTTAAATGCGAAGTTTATAAAAAACAACAGCATTTAAACCATATGTTAATATTTTTACGATAGAAATTGGGTGATTCTGTTAAAACGTTACGCTTGCTCCCACAGAAAACAAAAAGTAAAGCCCATTTTTTGAAGTATTATTTACATAATCCACTTGATTAAATGGTTTTATAAGGTATGGTGTAAAAACTATCTGTACTTTGTTTATGACGTAGGTTACCGGCATCGATCCGCTAAAGGCAAGTAGCTGGTATTTCCTCACTTCTTTTTGGTTTTCCTGGGTTACGGTTTGGGTGATGATAGTTTGTTTAGGTTGATTGGGGAACAGGATATTGATAGGCGTTTGCTGTTGAGGCGACTCTACCGACCGGGTTACCTGCGACTCGGTATAGTAAGTTTGGTAAAACGATTGTGTACCCGCGTATAATGACGCTGTTGGCGTAAACTTAAGGCCGTTTAACTTTGTAGCACCGGTTTTAACTGCAAATATTTCTTTAGATAGCTCGGCGGTATTGATGATATCGTTCTTGTTGTTTTTATCAAAGCGGTAACTGCCACCGATGCTGAGTTTTACAATGTTATCGGGGTTGGCGTACAATGAACCATCAATGGTGGCATTAAAGGACGAAAGTATGATAGGACTGCTGCCTGTAATAAAAAACTTGGTAGCCGATATTGTACCACCGTAATACTTTTTGCTATCGAACCCAAAAACATAACCGGGGGTTACACTTAACCCTTCGGCTCCCGACTTGGATCCGTTAAGATCGAAGTAACCGATGGCGCTAAGGAAAAATCCATGTTTGCTTACCAATGTAAGCGTTGGCAGTAATAACGGCACACTGCTGTCGTCGCGGCGGCCGGCATATGTTAAATTGGAGATATATTGAAGCCCGGCATTTACAAACAGTTCCTTTACCTGTGGCTTTTTGGATGCCGTATCGGTAACAGTTTGCTGTGCAAATGAGGCTGTGCCGCTGCTCATCATAACAAGCAGTGCGATAAGTTTGAGTTTTTTCATAGAAGAATATGCGCCTGGCAGGCGTTTTAATCAACAAAAGGGCCGCTAACGGCCCTTTTGCTAATGATATTACTATAATTTGATGTTATTGTTTAGCAGCGCTTACTTTAGTTGAGCTGCTGCCCGATGCGCTAACAGTAGCGCTTTTTTTACCTGCTTTTACTGTGGTTGCAGATGAGCCACTGTGTGATAAGCTTGCTTTGGTGCTTTTTGTAGTTGTGGCTGCACTCCCGGAGCTGCTTACGCTTCCTTTGCTGCTAACACTTACGTTTTTCCTGGCAGCTATCGCTTTTTTGCCTGCTGTGGATGCAGCATTAACCGAGGCAGTTTTAGCTGCTGTGGCTTTGGCGGCAACATCATTTGCCTTAGCGCTAACATCTGCTGATGCATTGCCTGCAGCATCTTTTGAGGCTGTAACAGCGCTACCTGCGGCTGTTGTAGCTTTATCTGCCGATGCTGAACCACTTACACTACCCGAACCGGTAAGGTTTGCGGCAGCGTTGGCTTTGTTAACTGCTACATCGGCATTTGTTGCGGCGGCTGCATTAGCTGTTCCGCTTACGTTGGCTGCCTGGCTTGCAGCTGCCTGTGATTGAGCGGCTGCCGCGTTAGTTGCTGCCTGAGTTTGCGCAGCGGTACGGGCAGCAGCGCTTTGTGCCTGTGCAGCTGCCTGGTTGCTGATATTGGTAGTTGTAGCTGCGGCTTTTTGAGCCACAGTAGCAGCATTAACAGATGGTAATGCAGTTTGGGTAACAATTTTTGTTGCCGTTGCTGCACCTACGTTAACCTGTGCAATACCGGATTTTGCTGCGAATAAAGCTGCTGTAAATAATACTGATTTAACTAAAGTTTTCATGTTGTCTAATCTATTAAGTTTATGGTTGTATGCCGGATTTTTAAACCGGCACCATGACATTGCATAGACAAATGGTATGCCATTTGAAAATTAAAGCCTGAATAACATGGACATTCAACGGCTTTTGTATAGAAAAAAATACAAAAAGCGACAAAAGTTTACCAAAATATAAAAAAGGAGACAGTTTCGCCGGTATTAAACGGCGATAGCCCAAAAGCAAAGAAGCCCCGGTAAATACCAGGGGCTTCTCTATATTTTAAAACAAGCACTTAAAAAAGGTTAGCCGGCTTACATTTTTGGCATCCGGCGCATCATGCTGGCCATGGCGGCGGGGTTGCTCATTTGCTTCATTACCTTTTTCATATCGTCAAACTGCTTCATTAAGCGGTTTACTTCGGTTAAATCGGTTCCCGAGCCTTTGGCTATGCGGGTGCGGCGGCTTTGGTTAATGGTTTCGGGGTTCGATTTTTCGAATGGCGTCATGGATTGGATGATGGCTTCAATGGCTTTAAAGGCATTATCATCAACTTCAACATCCTTCATCATTTTGCCTACGCCAGGAATCATGCCCATCAGATCTTTCATATTACCCATTTTTTTGATCTGCTGTATCTGGCTGTAAAAATCGTTAAAATCAAACTTGTTTTTGCGGATCTTCTTTTGCAGCTCGGCAGCTTCCTTTTCGTCAAACTGCTGTTGGGCGCGCTCAACTAACGAAACCACGTCGCCCATGCCCAGGATACGGGATGCCATACGATCGGGGTGGAAAACGTCAAGCGCTTCCATTTTTTCGCCGGTACCTATAAACTTAATCGGCTTATTTACAACCGATTTGATAGATAAGGCTGCGCCACCGCGGGTATCACCATCAAGCTTGGTTAATACTACGCCGGTAAAATCAAGCCTGTCGTTAAACACTTTAGCTGTGTTTACTGCATCCTGGCCGGTCATGGAGTCAACCACAAATAATATCTCATGTGGTTTTACGGCACTTTTTACCTGCTCAATTTCCACCATCATGGCTTCGTCAATAGCTAAACGGCCAGCGGTATCAATAATCACTATATTATGGCCATTTTGTTTGGCCAAAGCAATGCCTTCAAGCGCAATAGCTACAGGATCTTTCGATTCGCGGTTTGAATATACCGGTACGCCTATTTGCTGCCCTAATACCTCCAGCTGGTCAATAGCCGCAGGGCGGTAAATATCATCGGCAACCAGTAACGGTTTTTTGTTTTTTTGTGTTTTAAGATAATTGGCCAGCTTGCCGGTAAAGGTTGTTTTACCCGCACCATTTAAACCTGCAATCAGGATAATGGTTGGCGAGGCCTTTATTTCCAGCTCGGCTGTGGTACCGCCCATAAGCTCGGTAAGCTCATCGTTCATGAGCTTGGTAAGCAACTGGCCTGGCGATATGGCTGTTAATACATTATTACCCAGTGCTTTTTGCCTTACATCATCAGTGAAGGCTTTGGCGGTTTTATAGTTTACGTCGGCGTCAAGAAGGGCCTTGCGGATCTCCTTCATGGTTTCGGCCACGTTTATTTCAGTAATAGTCCCTTGCCCCTTCAGTACCTTAAAGGCCCTGTCGAGTTTATCCGAAAGATTTTCAAACATTGTAATATCCCAGTTTTGAGGTTACAAAGGTATGATTTTGAAAGTTAATTTTAAGACAGATATACACCCCGTTTTTAACCGGGAAAACCAGGCCGAAAAGCAGCCGTCTTTTTTTCAAAAATATGTTTCCATCCAATTTTTAAAAAGGCCTTTCAACGCTATTTTCGTGATATTTAATGCAAAAAAACGCCAAAAAACCACAATAAAACTCAAATAATCGTCAGAAAATTTTAAAAAAATTACAACTTTTATACAAGTGCTTTTTAACGGCATACCCTGGGGAAAGAGAATGTTTTTTTCGTCCAAAGAAACGACCAGATAAAATCAAAAAAACAAAACAAATCCGCAGCTACCCAATTTTCACCAATGACCAATGACCAATGACCAATGACCAATGACCAATGACCAATGACCAATGACCAATGACCAACTACGGGAACCTGTACAACATCCCCAGCGCCAAACCTTCGGTGGCCTGGGCATCTTTGGAGGTATGCTGATCATACAATAACGTACCATTAATGGTAACGTTGATTAAACGGTTTACACGGGCCGATAACACAGCATCAACACGATGAGTAATATATTTAATCGATTGGCCATACGGGATAAACAAAGCATACCTCGTATTCAGGTGGATATTTTTCATGATATCCTTATCAAATAGGGCCACCATCTGAAATGCCAAATCGTTCTTTACGGTTTTATTGGTATCAACCCCGTAGTTATCTGTTTGAAAGCGCCGTACGTTTTTGTCTAAAACAAAAGTTTGCCTTGCGGTACCCGTACCTAAACGCAAATCAAAATAGGGGGCAGGCTTATACTCCAAACCCAACGATTCGGTTAAATACCCCGGCGCCATAAAGTTCGAGATCTGCTGGGCGTCAAAACGGCCGTTGCCCTGGTCAACATAGTTAAAACCTTTGTCGAACTGCGACTCGAACGTTAAGGCGCCGAAAAGATACCAGTGTTTTGATAATTGCGATGCTACCTTATTATCAAAGTAGATCCTGTCGTTGGTTTTGCGTTTGCCCTGGCCCTTGTTTTTGGCCACACCATAAGTAAGGTTAAGCTCAGATACATAGCTAAAGGGGGCGTTGTTATACTCGGTATGGTATATGAAATTTGTACCCAGGGCTACCGAGTTTACACCACCGGCGCTATAATTACTGGTAAAGGCCGACTGGCTGAAGTTTAATCCAAACGCTACCGCTTTTTTCCAGTGAATAACCTTATAGTCCAGCATGGTAACCGGAATTTGCTCGCGCTGGATCTGGATCGGCCTAACCCGTGTAGGGATTGAATTTGGGCGCGGATTGATCCGCAACCTGTTAACCACGGCGGTATCAATTTTAATGGTGTCCTTTTTCAGCGAATCAGTTTGCTGGGCGCTTACCGATGTGCTGCAGGCTATCGATGCTAATAAAAGCAGGGTAAGTCTGGTTTTTAACATAAAAACAAAATAAAGCAAAAAAGTTCTCTTATAACATCATTAATCAAAATTGTTGCAGATTGTTTGCATTGCATGGAAGATTCAAAAAGGGCGGAGGAATGGGGGATCACTTCCCAGGCGACTATTTGTGTACACACTTTTCAGATGAAGGCTTCCGGCTTAAGACCGTCGACTTTACGGTAATTTACTCAAAAACCATTTCATCATCGGCCCAGCCGTCTAACTCCTGCGGGCTGTGGCTCACTATAATGGTGGTTATATTTAGTTCTTTCAGTAACCCTTTTAATGCGGCTATCAATTCGGTTTTCATTTTTGTGTCGAGGGCCGAAAAGGGTTCGTCCATTAAAAGTAACCGGGGTTTGGTTGCCAATGCCCGCAATATGGCCAGGCGCTGCTGCTGGCCGCCCGACAGATAATCGGGTTTATGCGTTTGCAGCGATTCTAATTTGCCCAGTGATAGCAGGCGCTCTATCCAGTTTTCATCAGCAGTAGCATATTCCAGGTGCTGCCTCACGGTCATATTGGGGAACAGGGCATACTGCTGGAAAACAAAACCGATATTTCTTTTTTGGGTTGATAGATTAATTTTTACTTCCGCATTAAACCAGGTTTCCCTATCAGCTTTGATAACTCCTTTTTCCGGGCTGATCAGTCCTGCTATTACTTTTAAAAAGGTTGTTTTGCCCGAGCCTGATGGCCCGTATATTTTGGTGATGCTGCCCGTTGCAAATTGTTTATCAATATGCAATACCTGCTGCCCGTGATAGGCCTTTAGCTTCTTTTCGATATTGATACTGATCATCCTAAAGGGCTTTTGGCTTGATATTTATTAAATACAAAAACAGCTATAACCATCACAAACGTTATCGAAAATAAAATGAGCGAGTAGTTATTGGCCGATGCATAATCCATTTTCTCTACCGCGTCATAAACCGCGATGGAGGCCACGCGGGTAACGCCGGGAATATTGCCGCCTATCATCAATACCACTCCAAATTCGCCCAATGTGTGCGCAAAGCTAAGTACAACGGCAGTAAGCAGCGATGGCTTGATATTGGGCAGCAACACGCTTTTAAATGTTTGCCAGCGCGATTTGCCCAGGGTGTACGATGCCTCGGCCAGTGCGGCCGGCAGCTGTTGCAAGGCCGATTTTACCGGGCCAATCATAAAAGGCATGCTATAAATTACAGATGCCAGCACCAGGCCGGGGAACGAAAATACAAGCTGTACATCAAAATTATCATGCAGCCATTTGCCCAACCCACGTTGCGGGCTAAAGGCCAGTAGCAAATAAAACCCCAATACCGATGGCGGCAACACCAGTGGCATAGTGATAATAGCTTCCACAATGATCTTGAAAAACGACCTCCCCCTGGATAACCACCAGGCAAAAGGCACCCCCACAATAAACAACAGCGCAGTGGTAATACCTGCCAGTTTTAAAGTGAGCCATATTGGGGATAAGTCCATCAACAAAAATAGTGGTTATTGCATACGGTAGCCATAGCTTGCAAAAATACTTTTGGCGGCTGGGCTTAATATATACCAGTAAAATTTTTCGGCATCGGTGTTGCCTGCGCTATGCTTCAGCAACACCATGCCCTGCAAAATAGGTTTATAGTATTTAGGGGCAATCACTTTGTAGTAAAGTGCCGTTTTAGGGCCTATATCCTTTACCAATGATTGGGTTGTAAAACCAACATCGGCCACGCCTGTGGTAATATAAGTGTTAACCTGCGATATGCTCTCGCCATAAACAGTTTTTGATTTTACTTCATCTAAAATGCCTTTATATTTTAAAACCTCTTCGGCGGCTTTACCGTAAGGGGCAATGGCCGGGTTGGCTATGGCTATTTTCTTCACCCTCGCAGTTAATAGCAGCCGCTCCCAATTCTCGAACCCAATGTTTTGCGAACTACAAATAATAAGACTGCCACTGGCATACACCACCGGTTGCTTGGTAGCAAAGCCCCCTTTATAGAGCGTTTCGGGGAAGCTCATATCTGCAGAAAGGAACACATCAAAGGGGGCTCCATTGCTAATTTGCGCTACCAGTTTACCTGATGAACCAACGATGGGCTCGATGCTTATCCCCGTTTTTTGTTTAAAATCTTTTTGCAATACTTCAATAACCGATTGCAGGTTGGCGGCAGCCGCAACCCTCACATTTTGAGCAAAAGCAGGTAAATGCACCGTGATGCAAATGGCCATAAAAACAATTTTAAATGGCTTGCTATTGTAATTTTTATGCTTCATTGGTATCTGTTTTATTTGTAAGTAAAGCCAGCTGAATCAGCGTTTTTTAATAGCTTAACCACGTTGTTGGGCCTCCCAAACACTACAAATATAAACTTGTTAAGCGGTTAATTGATTGATGCCGGCCGAATGAAAATTTACAAAGAGTATGGTTGCCGCGGAGGTGATTTTTATATATGTTAGGTAAGTTTGTTTACTTTATAAAAAACTATAAAAAGATGGGCAAAAATGACGTTTAAACCTGATAAAAATCACATTAAATAACTGTATTATATACCTTTAATAGGATTATAAAAAGAAATATATTATCATTGTACCCGGCCTGACGCTAACCAAATTAAACAGCTTTCGTGCCCGCAAAACCAAGCTGCGGGTACGAAAGATACTTACCCCTTTTACCTGCGTATGTATAAACTTTTAACGAGACTTTTTCCTGCCGTTATACTATCTGTTTTTTATTTAATTATCCCTGTTTCCGCCCAAACTATTGTCCGGTTGGATGACCATGTTAAGCAGCATATATTTGAATATAATCAGGTTTATTATTTTGAAGATACCACCGGCCGGCTGCAGTTTACGGGCAATGGCCTGCCCGCTTTTGATAACCGTTTTAAAGTAAACCCCGAGCCAACTCCGGTTACCCGGAACGTAAATTCCTCCTATTGGTACCGTATTAAAATTGGCGGCAACCCCGCTACCAAAAACAGCTGGCTGCTGGAGTTTTTTGATCAAACTATTGATAGTATTACCGTTTATTCGCCTATTGGCGCTAATAAATATGCACCTGTGCTTTTAGGGAGCAGCCGCCCGTTTTCTGAACGGTTTTATCACCATAAAAATTTCAGCCTTAATTTAAATAACCCGGGAACAGGCGATGCGGTTTATTACGTCCGCATCAGGTCGCACCACTCGGTTAACGTAATTATGGTATTGCGTACTGTGAGCTGGTTTATCAGTTACGCGCTGGATGAGTATTTCTTTTTTGGTGTTTTTTATGGGATGATCCTGGTTTTCGGCCTGTATAACCTCATGATGTTTATTGCCATGCGCAAGGTGCAATACCTGTATTACATTGCCTACAACATCAGCATTGGCCTTTATGAAATGTGTGCCGATGGTATTGCCTACCAATACATTTGGCCCAACAACCCCGGCTGGAACCAGTATGCTTACGGCATTGCTTTGTTTGCCGCCAGCATATTCGCGGTGCTGTTTACCCAAAGCCTGCTCAATTTAAAAGCAAACGCGCCCCGTTTATATAAAGCTACAAGTTGGGTTATCGCCCTGCGCTGCCTGTTTTTTATGGCCTGCATCACCATAAACAACAACTGGTTTAATTACAAGATAATTGAGTTTATTCCGCTGCTGCTGGCATTTTATGCGGGTTGTTATACCTGGGCCAAAGGGTACAAGCCGGCCCGTTTTTTTGTGATCGGGTATTTGTTTTTACTCACGGGGTTTATCATCAAAAGCTGTATTGCCTTAAACATGTGGTGGCTGCCGGTTACCGAGTTTGATTATTACAGCCTGAGCGTTTGCTTTATTACCGAAATGCTGTTCATCTCTTTTGCCATAGGCGACAAGGTACGCATCCTGAAAAAAGAAAAGGATGATGCCCAGGTAGCCATCATTAAGCAGATGAAGCAGAACGAGGAACTAAAGGACGTACTAAACAAACGCCTGGAAGAACAGGTACAGGAACGTACCAAAGAACTGGTCGAAAAATCATCGATGATAGCCGACCAGAACGAAGAGCTGCGATCTGTAAACGACTTACTGCAGCAGCAGGCCGAAGAAATTTCGCGTATGAACGTGCTGCTGGAGAAGGATAATGTTACCCTGCATAACGATATTGAAAAGGTAACACACGATAGGGTTATGTCGGCCGAGGTTGATTTTGAGGAGTTCAGCAAGATCTATCCCGACCGGGAAACCTGTTTTAAATTCCTTAGCGACCTGAAGTGGGAAAACGGCTATGCCTGCCGCAAGTGTAACGGTACCCATTACGGTGGCGGGCATTTGCCATACAGCCGCCGCTGCTCCAAGTGCGGTTACGAAGAATCGGTGATAGCCTACACCATTTTACAAAACACCCGCATCCCTATCAATAAGGCTTTCTATATGATCTTTTTGATGTATTCCACAAAAGGAAAAATCTCGTCACATAAATTATCGGAAATTCTATCCATCCGCCAAAGCACCTGCTGGGCATACAGCACCCGCATTAAAAAAGCGATGGAAGCCCAAAAAAAGGAGATCAAAAACGCCGGCTCAAAAGGGTGGAGTAAGTTGGTGATTGATAACACGGCAGATTGAGGGAAAGCTTAAGGCCAAAAGCGAAAGGCAGAAAGCTAACGTTCCGGTAGAACATTTGTGCTCGATTAAAGTAAAATCCCTCCTGTCATCCTGACGAAGGAAGGATCTATTAGCCGACAAGCATCACCGCCATAAAAGTTTGCGAATAGATTGCTTCGTACCTACCCATGACATATACAATTTCCTGTCATCCTGAGTTGTAAAATTTCGCGAAATTCTGAAGGTGAAATGACAACGATTTAGTCCCTAATGTCGTGCCGAACTTGTTTCGGCACCCCACATGCTAAGTGTACTTCATGCGGGTCTCCTGTCCTGTGGGATCCCGAAACAAGTTCGGGATGACTTCCGTTTTTCAACTTGTCATGGGTAGGTACGAAGGATCTATCAGCTCTGCATGACCGATAGAAAAGTTCGCGAATAGATGCTTCGTACCTACCCACGACGTGTTCGGTTTTATATAAACATTGGCTTTGAACGCTGGCTACGACTCACCCCGGCTACGCTACGCTGGCCGACCCTCTCTCCGGCTTACGCCGCAAAGAGGGTAAATACAATTTTTATTTTTTAGCCCCTCTATGCGCGAAGCGGAGAGAGAGGGCAGACGGGCGGAGCCTCGTCGGGGTGAGTCGACTCGCCGACATGCGATATATGTCATTTCCCCTTCAAAATTTCGCGAAATTTCACCATCAGCATGACAGGGTTATTATGAGGTCAATCACCTTAACAACAAAAGCCCGGTGGCTGCCGAGCTTTTGTTGTTATCTGTGCACCTAAATCTGCACATCTGAAATCTGCATATCTGCACATCGAAATGCTTACTGCACCTGGAACATGTTGTTAAAGTTTGTACCATCCGGATAGTAGCCCGAAATTACCAGGTTACCATTGCGCAGGTTGGTGATCACTTTATCAATATCGGCCACGCTGTTGATTGGCGATTTATTGATACTGGTGATGATAGAGCCAACAGGGATTTCGAAGCTATCAAACACCCTGCCTTCGCGCACCTGGGTTACCATAACACCCGAGTTTACATGGAATTTTGCTTTTTGGGCCGGGGTTAATGGCTGGAAGCTTGCACCCAGCTTGTTAAACAATTCCTCGGCCGATTTTGATACGGCTGCTGTGCGGGTACCAGTAGGATTGGCGTCTGCTTTAAGCGTTACAGCAAAAGTTTTTTCTTTGCCATCGCGAAGCACGGTAAGATTTATTTTATCCCCAGGCTGCATACGGCCCACATGTTCCTGCAGGTCTGATGATTCATAAACGGGAATACCCTCTACTTTTGCGATGATATCGCCCTTTTGAATCCCCGCTTGTTGCGCACCGCCGCCCTCAACCAGGTCATTAACATATAAACCGGTGGTGTTGTTGATGCTTAATTTTTGAGCCACATCCGGATTGAGCTCGGTAAAGTTCACACCGATAAATCCCCGTTTAACCGAACCATACTTTTTAATATCATTCAATACTTTTTTGGCCAGGTTAACCGGGATGGCAAAGCCGTAGCCTTCATATGAGCCTGTATGCGATGCTATCGCGGCGTTGATACCTATAAGTTCGCCTTTGGTGTTTACAAGTGCGCCTCCGCTGTTACCGGGATTAATAGCGGCATCTGTTTGGATGAACGACTCGATAGCCTTGTTCAGCTTAGGCGTAGTTTGCTGGTTGCGGGTACGGCCAAACGGATTGCTCTCGTCCTGGTTGTCCTGGCTGCCAATAATGCCTATGTTGCGGCCTTTAGCGCTGATAATACCGGCAGTAACAGTTGAATTAAGGTTAAAGGGGTTACCAACGGCCAACACCCATTCGCCTACACGCGCATCATCTGAGTTGCCTAATTTTACAATAGGCAGGTCGGTAGCGCTAATCTTGATCAGGGCCAGGTCGGTGCTTGGGTCGGTACCAATCACTTTGGCCTGGAAAGTGCGGTGATCGTTGGTAGCAACGGTAATTTTATCGGCTTTTTCAACCACATGGTTATTGGTTACGATGTACCCGTCATTTGAGATGATTACACCCGATCCTGATGCCATTTGCGGGCCTTGCGGGCGTATGCGCTGGCCAAACATATCGCCAAACATCTGCTCAAACTGGTCCTGCCCACTGCTGCCCGATTGGCTGCTGTATGTAGTACGAATGTAAACCACCGCGGGCGTTACCGCTGCTGCTGCTTCGGTAAAATCAAGCGAACCTGTTGAGGATACCACAGGTGCCGATGGGTTACTGGTAAAATAAACTTTTTGTTTGTCTTCGAAGCTCAGGTTGTCAGAATACTTGTTTTCGATAACCTTGTAAGTGCCTAAAGCCATGGCTCCTCCAACAAAAGCGGTTAATAATGTTAAACCAATCTTTTTCATCTTTATATTTGCCTTTCTTTATATTGTTTATAATTAACAAATCAAATTTAATACCATATAGACGACATAAGCAACGATAAGTTATCAGGTTTTTTGTTAAAATTTGTTAAAATGATTTTACTTAACTGTAACCATTGTTGTTAAAGATTTGTTTGGGTTAAGTAATTGATACTAAATGACATTATTGTGAAGTTACGATTTTATAAATACCAGGGCGCCGGCAACGATTTTATTCTGGTTGATAACCGCGAAAACATAGTTGATCACAGCAACCCTAAACTGATTGCCGGCCTGTGCGACCGCCGTTTTGGTGTTGGCGGCGATGGTATGATGTTTTTGCAAAATAAGGAAGGCTTTGATTTTGAGATGGTTTACTATAATGCCGACGGCCAGCCCAGCAGCATGTGTGGCAATGGCGGCAGGTGTATTGTAGCCTTTGCAAAATTTTTAGGTGTGATAGATACCGAAACTGAATTTTTGGCGGTTGACGGACCACACCATGCCAAAATTTCAGCGGAAGGCAATTGGGTAAGCCTGCAAATGATAGATGTAAAGGAGTTGAAAACCGATTTGGATGCCTATGTACTTAACACCGGGTCGCCCCATTACGTGAAACTGGTTGACGACCTGGCCCACCGCGATGTTTTTCATGAAGGTAAAGCCATCCGTAACAACGCTACCTACCGCGAAAAAGGCATCAACGTAAACTTTGTTGAGCCGGCTGATGATGGTTACTTTGTGCGCACCTTTGAACGGGGTGTAGAGGACGAAACATTTGCCTGCGGAACAGGAGTTACAGCTGTAGCACTTGCCATGGCCAGCCATAACCAGCAAACCGGGCACATTGATACACCTATAAAAGTATTGGGCGGCAACCTCAACATTCGTTTTAATTACGATGGGAAGGTTTTTACCGATATATTTTTAGAAGGGCCTGCCGTGCAGGTGTTTGATGGGGTGGTGGAGATATAACAATCTGCCACTTAATAATCCGGGCAAGGGATAAAGAACAGCCTGACTGTTCCGTTCCGCATGTGGATAGAAAACACTAAAAAAGTGCAAAAGGATAATATCTCACCGTAAGCAATTGAATGCAAGCGCCTTGTGGTTATTTTTTTTTATTTTATCTACGACAAGCTTTGTCGTACAGGCAACTTTTTTAATGTTGGTACACGGAAACACATAACTTCTGGAACAATAAAAAGGCCACGCATTTGTTTGCGCGGCCTTAACAGTAATATTAACTGAAATATAAAGAACGATACAAATTTTGTTTATTGCTTTGGATTTTTTATTGGTGCACTGCCAGCAAGAGCAGGGTTGTAGGCCAATTCATTATCCGGAACATCCCAATAATCAAGAAAATTATAATTTATTGTTGCATGGGTACTCACAGCTGCCGAATTGCTGATTACAACAGCATTTGTACGGCCGCCACCAGCAGATATGTCATTGATTACCCCCCATCTTCTGGCATCGTAAAAAGATAAACCTCTAAATGCCAGACCTATGCGTCTCTCTTTTCGGAGTTCTTCTTTAACAACAGCCACATTACCTGTTGTGCCTGCGACTGCCGCCAAACCAGCACCCTCGGTATTCCTTACCTTATCAATACTGACAAGTGCGGCCGCCAGGTTACTCAGGTAGATATTTGCTTCGGCTTTCATAAGTTCGTTCTCTTCAAAAGAGCCCACTAAAAACATCTCATAGCCGCCCGTATTCCTGTTTGAAAACTGAATCACGCCCGCAGGAAAATTGTTGGTGGTAAGACCGGCGTCAACAAGGGTGTAGCGTGTGTTAAAAATATTACCCCTATCGGCGTTACCCAGCCAGGTAAGGGTTTGTTTAACATTAGCAAGTCTTTTATCGCCGGCTTTAAAATCCTGCACAAAGCGCTCGCTTAACTTATAGGTATTGCCCCCGGCACCAGTCGCTGTGGTTTTGGCTGAAACTGATCCGCTTGCGGCATCCAACAGGTCGCTTGTTGCATTCGATCTTAGCGTAAATACTTTTTCGCCTTGTTGTATACCTGTATTTGCTAAAGCTAAAATAGATGTCCATTGCGCCGTGGTCATAGTTGCCACAGGTGTATTAACCAAAATATTGCGTGCTTTGAGCGTGTTAATATTATGCTTCCACTCGTCGATTGTTAAAATACCTCCATTACCAACCTGGGTAAAATCCGGAATTAGTTTACCTAACAGGGAACTGTATTCAGCCGCATTGGTAATGCCAGATAAAGCAGCAGCCGCTTTATCTAAATTAGCATTTGACTCGGCAATGATGGCCTCTTTAGTCACATAATTACCGTTGGTTGCCCCGGCGGTATTATTAATAATGCCGGCGTAATATATTGAACCTATGCGGGCGTAAGCAAAACCCTTCCACCAATAAGCCCATGCTGTCATGGTCGCTTTTTTTGTAGCTGCATCGCCAGAAAATGACGCTTTTGAAACAGATGCCAATATGGTATTACAAACATTGTTTAGCTGGTACATATAAGCCCACTCGTAATACGTGGTATTTTGGCCCTGGTTGCCATTTAAATTTATCGACCTTAAAAAATCGTGTTGTTTAGCGGGAGCACTCGGGTTCAACACCTTTGTACCGTCATCTAAAATTACGTAATCGGGGCAACCTATCTGGTTAATGTAACCATTGGCAGCTTCGGCGCCAACTACATCACCCATCATTTCATGAAACCCAACGGCTCCCGAGTAAAACAAGCCGAAAACGCCATCGCCATATTTTAACGTCCGGAAGCCATCTTCATAAACACCTCCCTGCGCAAATGAGATAATCCCCGATTCAGTCGTTGCGTTATCCACCGTTGGCGAATTCGGGTTTTTTACATCAAGCTGCTTTTTACACGATGTTATTACCAATGCAAAAAGTGCTGTTACTAAATATATTTTCTTTCTATTCATGATTTATCTTTGTTAATAATTATAAGCCGATGTTTAAGCCAACCTGGTAGGTTTTGGTGTTAGGGATGGTATTATGGTCAACCCCCCTGTCAAAGGCCGAGTTTCCTGTACCTGAACTTATTTCAGGATCATAACCTGTATATTTGGTTATAGTAACCAGGTTACGCCCGGTAAAAACCAATTGTAGTTTTTTCAACGATTTGGTATGGAAAAAAGAGTGCAGGTTAACGGCGAGCGATAGGTTTCTTAACCGGGCAAATGACGCATCCTCATAAAAATAATTTTTAGTGCCGTTACGCGATACCTGGGCATAAACTCCCCTGTAAAATGCCGTCCAGGCACCATTTGCGCCGTTGATGTCAATTGCTTTATCATAATCGCCACTTATACCATCCCTGTACATCCATTCCTTTGTCTGGTTATAAATATGGCTGCCATATACCCAGTCTACCTGGAATGAAAGGCTTGCAATATTGCTGAACGAAAAGTTGTTGATAAATGACATATTAAACTTAGGGTTAGGATCGCCTATGCTATATTGTGATGATGTCACAAACGGTTGTTTTGTTGTTTTGCTTACTACCCAGCCGTTACTTGCTGTAATATAGTCTGCCTGCTGGCTTTGTGGTATAAAGTAACTTCCATCGGGCGCTTTTTCATCAACGTTGTGTAGCATAAGGTAGCCATAAAGCTGGCCTATCTTGTCACCGGCCTTTAATATGTAGTTTGAGCTGCCCGCAGCCGAGGTTACAACAACAGGCTGACCAACAACAGAAGAAATAATTGATTTAGAATGGCCAAAGTTAGTTGTAAAATCCCAGCTAAAAGCTTTGCTTTTATATGGGCTAAAATTTAATGCGATCTGGATACCATTTGATGATAAACCAAAGGCGTTTTGCAATATACTGCCGACGCCTGTGGATGGGGCAGCATCAACACGATAAATGGCATTGTCGGTTTTGCGTTTCCAATAGCTCACTGAGAGTGTAAAATTCTTTAACCAGTTACCATCTTTAAGTCCGGCGATGGCTATATCAGTACCAATTTCTGTTTCTTTTGATACTTCTACCCCCAAATCAGGATTAGGTTGATTAGGGTCAAGATAAAAGGCGCTTGAGCCACCCACATTTTTTGTACTTAGCGTAACGTAACGCTGAAAAGCACCCGGCTGAATACCTGCTTCGCCGTACGCGGCCCTGAATTTTACCTCCGGAAAAATTGTACCTAAACTACCATCGTTCCAAAAGCTAAATGATGATAACCTTAAGTATGCATCGGCTCTTGGGAAAGTAAATGGCTTTGAGCCCCTGCCAAATGCAGATGAGTAATCACTTCTGAAACCTCCCGAAATTCCGCCATACTCGCCGTAATCAAATTTTTGATTTACCAGGTAGCCATAAGTTATAAATGGCTCTACATAGTCATATTGGGTTTTGAAAATCAAATAATTGGATGAGTTGAACGGAGTATACGAAGGGGCATCGGCGCCATAGGTGATAAAATCTTTATAAACGTTTTTACGATAATCGTAAGTTAACTGCGTGGATGTTTTTAAAGGTATATTAAGATGAAAATCATTTTTAAAATCGGTACGGAAGGTTGCGGTACCAATCAGGTTCTGAAATACAGTTGACGCGTTGTCTTTGGTGGTTTCGCCGGTCTGGGTAATTGTAGGGGCCGAATAGTAATTTGTTAAATAATATTGCGTGTACCCCGCATTGGCATTATTATCCTGTGGATCTATCAGATAGGTATTGTGATTGGTATTATAATTTAACCCGTATTTTACATCCAGTTCAACAAATTTTGGAAACGTGTAGTTTAGGTTAAAATTTTGCAACAGGTCTATCTTCGCAATTTTACTATGCGCGTATTGTGTATTATAATTAGGGTTATAGCTGTTTACGCCTGTGGCATCGCCAAAATAAGCGCCATAGTTACCCTCAGGATCGGTATAATTGTAATTTGCAAATGGCCTTGTATTGTTTAATGAATAAAGGATACCACGGCCTGTTTGGTCAAGTAAATTATTCTGGGTGTAAATTAACTGCGTGTTGGTACGAAATTTTAAACCTTTAAATAACTCAATACCAATATTGGCCGAAAAGTTTGACCGTTTATAATCGCCGTTATTTTTAAATGTGGTATTCTGATAACTGTTGGATGCAGAAATATTATAGTCTATTTTTTCGGCACCGCCATATATGCTGATTGAATTATTGATGGTTGAGGCACTTTTAAAAAATTCCTTATAATGATCATAATAGGTCAAATTTTTATACGGCTTGTTGTTTTGGTTAAGTGGGTCAAGGCTATTCCAGGTAACGTTTTCCGGGTAATTGCTCAACGCCTTGTCAAACTCAAGCGGCTTTCCGGATGCCGCACCTAATATATTCCCGCTGGCATCAGTAACCAGGCTCATTGATTTAGCTTTATGTACATCGCCGCTATTGATCAATGTATTAACGCCGGCGCTGGAAGATATGTCGATATGCATTGATCCTGGTTTACCTTTCTTGGTAAATAACTGGATAACACCATTGGCGCCCTGGGCGCCATAAATTGTACCTCCCGCCGCTCCCTGCACAACCTCTACCCTGTCAATGTTATTTAGATCAATGGCATTAATATCGGTGGCCGATAGTTGCACCCCATCAATTAAAATAAGCGGTTTTGTGCCGCCTTGAATGCTATTGATACCCCTGAGTACAATATTAACCTGCTGACCCGGATTTCCGTTTACGCTTGAGATTTGCGCTCCCGGAATTTTACCCACCAGCGCCTGGTCGATCGAAGCGGTGGGAGTAGCCGGTAATTGCGCTGCCGTTACCGATTCAACTGAGATCCCCAGTTTAGCTTTACTTGTAGCCACACCCGAACCTGTGACTACAACCTCACTTAATAATTTAGAATCGTCGAGTAATGTGGCGTTTACAACATTAGATTCAATCGGGGCTTCCAGTTTTACATATCCTATAAAGGTAAAAACCAGTGTCTTGGCCGTAGCAGGCACACTTAAGGAAAACTTGCCGTCCCCGGACGTTTGAGTTCCCAGGCGGGTACCCTTTACTACAACACTTACCCCTGGAATGGGTAGGCCATCGCTTTTACCGATGACGGTACCTGTAATGGTTCGGTTTTGGGCGTACGCGTATTGGCAAAATAATGCCAATAGTATCCCCATTAAGTTTTTGAGAAAACTTTTTTTCATACTTAAATCAGTTAAATAGTTAATAGTTGTTAAATAACAAGATAGCTTGTAACATTTGCATTACAAATGAGGAACTGATTTTTAGCAATGAAGTAAAATAGCTGCTAAATTAGGGGGCGATATTGTGTAATTCGTATTTTTTTGGCGGTTAAATTTGAATAAATACAATAAGTGGACTCGCATTGGTTAAAAAATGCACAAAAAAAGTATCTTTTATTAAACTTATGTTATTCAAAAGTTAATTCATCAGGTAATTTTTATTAAAAATTACTTAGTGTTTCAATTTAATTTGTCAGTTATGGTAACGGATGCATAATTTTTTTCAATTAATTGAAAAATTGTTAATTACCACATTAATTTACTGATAATTTTTAATAAAATAACATATAAAGTTTGATTTTATAAATTAATTTGTTGATTTTGTATTTTATTTAACATATTATATATACACTAAGGTAGAGAATCATTCCCTGGCCTAAAACATTTGTTTCGGCGTAAATATCAAAAGCCCCAAAAAAAGGCCGGTAGATGTTAGTCTATCGGCCTTATAAATTCTGATTGAAAAATCTATCTACTCCAGTTCCTGCAGGTTTGCGGCGGCGGGTTCATCTAAAAACCACTCTGTTTCGCCAACTATTGAATCTATCAGTTGGGCAGGGTATTCTTCGATATCTTCGTCATCTTCCAGTACATGGTGTACGGCAATTGCTTTGCCTTCGCCATAAACCAGGAACGCAATGTAGCGGGCATCATTAATCAGCGGGGCATTCAGCGTAATGCGCCATACCTGCTGATCTTCCAGCCATACTTCTTTTACACCCGGCGTGGTATCGTGCAATACAGGTGTATGCGGGAATAATGATGCAGTATGCGAGTTATCGCCTAAGCCTAAAAGCACCAGGTCAAAGCTTAGCTCGTCTTCGTCAAAAAATGTAGCTATCATGTCCCAATACCTTGCAGCGGCATCGGCCGGTTCAAATGTGGTATCAACCGCAAATACGTTGGCCGGGCTTATCAGCAAAGGATCAAACAGTGCAGTTTTGGCCATCAGGTAGTTGCTATCCTTATGGGTTTGCGGCACGTTGCGCTCGTCGCCAAAAAAGAAATAAACTTTTGTCCAGTCTACCTGGTCGGCATAGCTGGTTGACGCCAGCAGCTCATACAATTTTTTAGGCGAGCTGCCGCCAGATAATGCTACAGTAAATTTACCCCTTGCGGTGATGGATGCATCGGCTATTTTAACAAAATAATCTGCCAGCGCCATCAGCACTTCATCGGCTGTATTAAAGATATTTAAATTCATATTTTTTCAGGTTCGCGGTTCCAGTTGCGAGGTTCGGGTTGTGGGGTACCAGTTGCGAGGGTCGTGTTGCGTGGTTCGGGAAAAGAATCTATCTATTCATAAACCAGGCACCCGAACCTCGCACCACGCAACCCGAACCTCAATTAATTTTTCTTCCCATTTACCGGCAACGTAAACCAGTTAAAGCCATCGCGCGCAATTAATGCTTCGGCAGCTTCAGGTCCCCATGAATCGGCAGAATAGTTAGGGAAGTTCAGGCTCTTTTTATGTTGCCAGGTGCTTAGTATCGGCATAACCAACGCCCATGCTTCTTCTACCTGGTCGCCACGCATAAACAGGGTTTGATCGCCCAGCATGGTATCCAATATCAGGGTTTCATAAGCTTCAGGAGCCTGGTTGGTATAAGTGCCTTTATAGTCAAACACCATATCAACAACGTTTAATACCATATCAATTCCGGGGCGCTTGGCCTGCACCTGCAAACGGATACTCATCTCGGGCTGAATGCTGATGATGAGCCTGTTTTGCTGCCAGCTTTCGGCGGCCTCGGTTGGGAATATTAAATGCGGAACATCCTTAAACTGGATGGTAATAACCGAAGATGACTGGTGCATTCTTTTACCTGTACGCAAGTAAAACGGAACACCCTGCCAGCGCCAGTTATCAATAAAAAATTTGATGGCTGCAAAAGTTTCTGTATTTGATTCCGGATTAACTTTTGGCTCCTCGCGGTAACCGGCAACTTCTTTACCTTTCATCCATCCGCTGCCATACTGGCCCCTAACGGCCGAATTACGTACATCCTCGGGGGTAAACTTACGCATGGCCTTTAATACATCAACCTTACGGTCGCGTACCTCATCGGCGCTAAAGCTTACCGGTGGTTCCATGGCTATGTGGCAAAGCAACTGCAACAGGTGGTTCTGGATCATATCCCTCATGGCACCCGAGCCATCGTAATAATCTCCGCGTTCTTCAACCCCCAGTTGCTCGGTAACCGAAATCTGTACGTGCTCAATATAGTTACGGTTCCACAGTGGCTCCATAATGGAGTTGGCAAAGCGGAATGCCATAATATTCTGAACGGTTTCTTTACCCAGGTAATGATCTATACGGTAAATCTGGCACTCGTCAAAAATACTCTTCAGTAATGCATTCAGCTCTTTAGCTGTTTCCAGGTCGTGTCCGAATGGTTTTTCGATAATGATACGCACCCGTTTTTTATCTTCGGCCAGCTTGGCTTTTGATATGTTGGAGGCGATAATTGGGAAAAAGTTTGGCGCTACTGCCAGGTAAAATAAAACGTTGGCTTTGGCTTTCCATTCCGCATTGTGTTTTTCAATGCGTTTGCCAAATTCTTTATAAGTTTCAAAGTCTGTTGCATCCGATACCTGGTAGTAAATATTTTTTACAAACTCGGCCCATTTTGCATCGTCGGTTTTGCCGCTGCGCGAAAACTGGTCGATGTCGTTATGTAAATTGTCCCTGAACTGCTCGTCAGTCAATTTTGTACGACCTGTACCAATTATCGAAAATTGTTTAGGCATCCATCCATCTAAAAACAGATTATAGAGTGCCGGTGCAATTTTCCGGGAATTTAAATCGCCCGTACCGCCAAAAATGATGAATATGGTAGGGTCTGATTTTGTGCTTGAGCTCATTGTGATCAGCTTTAATAGTTTATGATTAGTCTTAGGCTTTGGTCCATTGTGTATGGAATGTTCCTTCTTTGCCTATCAACTCGTAAGTATGCGCGCCAAAATAATCGCGCTGTGCCTGGGTAAGGTTCGATGGCATTTTTTCGCTGCGGAAAGCATCAAAATAGCTTAAAGCCGATGCATAACCCGGCGCTGCAACACCTGCGGCAATGGTACCGCCAAGAATTTTACGGATGCCCGGTAATGTTGCTTCAACCAGTTTTTGAATATCGCTATCCAGTAACAGGTGTGGCAATTGCGCATCTTTACTGTAGGCGTTAAAAATATCGTTTAAAAACTCCGAACGAATAATACAGCCGCCTCTCCATATTTTGGCAATCTCGCCAAGGTGAAGATCATACTTATATTCTTCAGATGCTTTTGACAGCAGGTGCATGCCCTGTGCGTAAGTAATGATAGATGTAAAGTAAAAAGCCTGCTCCAATGCAACCAGCAACTCATCTTTATCGCCTGCTAATTCTACTTCAGATCCGTAAAGGGTTGAAGCTTTTTCGCGCAGTTGTTTGTATTTCGACAAATCGCGCATAGATACCGAAGTATCGATGGTTGGGATAGGGGTAACCAGGTCCATAGCCACCTGTGATGTCCATTTACCTGTACCTTTGGCTTTTGCCTCGTCCTTAATATCATCCAGTAACAGATGATCGGTTCCCGGAGCTTTATAGGCAAAAATATCTTTGGTAATATCTAACAAAAACGACTGTAAGCGGCCGGCGTTCCATTGAGCAAAAATCTTTTGTATAGAATCATTGTCCAGCTTTAAGCCTTTTCTTAATATCTCATAAGTTTCGGCAATTACCTGCATAATACCGTACTCGATACCATTGTGCACCATTTTAACAAAGTGACCGGATGCACCGGGGCCAATGTAAGTTACGCATGGCGCACCATCAACCTTAGCGGCAATGGCTTCAAATATGGGCTTCATTACGTTGTAAGCTTGTTTATCGCCGCCCGGCATCATGCTTGGGCCGCGGCGGGCGCCTTCTTCGCCACCAGATACACCCATCCCGAAAAAGTGCAGGCCAATAGCCTCCAGTTGCTCAACACGGCGGTTGGTATCGGTAAAGTGCGAGTTACCGCCATCAATTAAAATATCGCCTTTCTCCAATAGCGGAGTAAGTTCCTCAATTACGGCATCTACAATTTTACCGGCAGGTACCAGCATCATAATGGCACGCGGTGTGGTAAGGCTTTGAATAAATTCTTTTACATCGCCAAAGCCTTTAGCGGCCCTGTCGCCGGCTTCATCATTTAATGATGATACCTTTGCGGCGTCCTTATCATGCCCGGCTACTGCAAAGCCATGATCGGCCATGTTAAGTAGTAAGCTGCGGCCCATAACGCCTAAGCCTATCATGCCAAAAGCATATTTATCTGTTGTTGCG